>Ga0307427_1000302_pt1 | contig 33267 bp, 46 predicted proteins | sample SalMarWE160190MG_FD_202162 | JGI IMG/M metagenome (GOLD analysis project Ga0307427, IMG submission 202162) | Salt marsh sediment microbial communities from the Plum Island Ecosystem LTER, Massachusetts, United States - WE1603-190 | ecosystem: Environmental > Aquatic > Marine > Intertidal zone >...
AGAGGCAACGCCAGCACTGACAGAAAGGATATTGAGGGCAAGCCAAAGTCCATTAACTTTCGCATAACTCCACTGGTCTAACATTAAGTTTCCGTCAGTATCTATATATATATTGTGTTCGTTATTGCCAGCCGAATCTTGAAGATATAACTTTGCACCCTTTACTGTTATGCCACTAGCATTAAGCAGTACTGTGCCAGCACCAGCACTTATATTTCCGCTTGCATCTACCTTGCATTGAATTGTCCCAGTCTTGGTAGCCCTAGTAGTTAAGGCACTATCAGTTCCGTAGATGTTTATCCCTGTTGCAGAGTCTATTTCTACCCCAGATTCGTCATACCACTCACCGTCAACTACTACGTTGCTAGTTAGTTTAAGATGCCCTGCTGATAAATCCGTAAGAGCAACCTTGCCATAACCATTGCCATCATCTATGGAACTTAAATCACCGAAGCAAGCTCCTAACAAAACGTGCCCGTCAGTAATGTCTATGGTACGGACTTTCCCATAAGTGCCATTATCTATATCATCTAAGTTGCCATCAGCCCCACTAAGAGTTATCCGATTAGCAGTTAACTGGCCTATTTCAACCTTACCATAAGTCCCCCCATCAGTTATATCGTCTAAATCACCTCCACAATCCCCCAGGTCTGGCGGAGCGTAGTTGTAAATCATTTCAGACTTATCGTGGTGATGGCAATAGATTAAGGCATCCACGCTTGTTACTAAAGTAGTAAAGGTAACATCACCGTTTGAATCGGTATATTGCACATCAATATACGCTTTAGTATCGGCTCTATAAGCCTCACACCTGGCGTCTGAATAGGCTCTGCCCTTATCGTCTGCGAAATGGAATGATTCAGTTCTTGCCATTTAACGTGGTATCTCCTCGCCTTGTAAAGCTAACCTGAGCACATAATCTACTTCGTCTGCTGTTTTATCTACCAATACATCCTCCCAGATGTCGATTACCTGATAACCAAGCTCATCTAGCTTTTCTTTTCTCATCTCATCAGCGGCTTGGGGGATGATTCCAGTGTGAAAGTAAACTCCTTGAACTCTAATGGCTATCATAAGCTCATCTAAGAGGAAGTCCACATAAGTCCCCCCTTCTTCTATTCTCCCCCCAAAGAAAGGGACTTCTCTGCGAAAAGGAATGTTCCACTTTACAAGCCAGTTGTTTACAACCTTCTCTGGCGCACTTAATAGTTCGTACTCACTCATCCTGTGAAAACTTCCTGCACGGTTACGTTTACCTGCCCCGTCTTTCTGTTCCAAAACTTTCCCCATGTGACTTGCTGTGGCACGGTAGTAACTACTACCTTATATGATGTCCCTTGCCCTGCATCACCCGAAGGATAGAAGGTCAATAAGGTATTCGTGTTCGCTGCTGTCTGTAGATTAGTAAAGGCATCCTCCATTTCGTTCCCTCTAGCAGTTACTGTAAATGTCCATGACTTAATCCTAGTGGGTCGTGCCATCCAAGTAAACATTAAGGATTCCAGTTTAGGGGTTTCTGTTGCACTATCGGTAGTCATTTCTACCCCGAACTTAATGCGGTAGAACTGTGTGCCGATACGATGATAGAGTATATAAGTCTCGGTATCAGCCATTATGTTGTCAAGTAATGTCAATTCTCCTGAGTCAACATAGGCTAATACTGTGGTATAAGTGCCATCCGTAGTATTCCAAACTGTAGCCCCAACATCACTGGCTGCAAACCCGCCATCTGCATCATGTAATTTGTAGGCTTCCGTAGCGTCTGCTGTTCCTGTTTTCCTTGTACCACCGAATTGGTATACCGTAGGTAAGGGAGAGCTGGTAAAGTTCCCCATTGACACCCATCCGTTACCATCAAAGATGTCGTAATAGAGAGTTACATATCTGGCAGCCGTGCAATTCTCTGTCAAAGGTTGGCATCTTAGAGCTACTTTAGGAATCACTGCTAAGGGTCTGAATATAGGGAGAGTGCATTTCCCACCTGTTGTAGCGTATGTATAGCCAGAAATCTCCATCGGGTTAGCATTGAAGTCAGGGAAGTCGCAGTATTTTATGCCCGTATCTTCACCCCACCATAATCTACCCCTAGCGTACATTGAGGATGGCGAAATATGAACACACCTTATTTCCTTATTTATCGCCGATGTAGTGTAGATTTGATGGTTGCCACCTAAAGTTCCGTGCCTCTTAAAGATTGAAGATTTGTTAGCTGAACCACCATTGACGCAGTAAACCAGCCAATCCGCACTACCATCTATGTCATAAATAACACCCTGATACCCTGAAGGTAATCCGTCATCTTGGTCTGGCCCAACATCGGTTGTTAGAGAGGAAGTAACTTTCTTAATCCCTGGGCCTGTTGATACCCACACATAAGAGTTCCAGTACATACCAGCATGACCAGCATAAGTATATGGGGGGAAGGAAATTTCCTGTTTATAGATTTGCTTTGTCCAGAAGTCTAAGGCAAACAATCCTTCATTGGTATGAACATATAAAACAGGCTCACCTGTCGTTAATAACTTCCCTTGAAACATTCCATAGACAGTTCCTAAATAGCCTGAGAATTGCTTTGTGCTAACTGTTCCGTCTATGTCCCCATAGGGTGAGAAATATAAAGTGTTTCCTGTAAGCCCACAGAGTCTATGGTCTATCACCGCCAGATGCCCCATCATGGTAGGCATCTCAGTCCATGTAGTCCCATCTGTGGATTTATATGATGTAGTTGCTGAGGATATTACTGCATAAGTAGCGGTCTCGTCCGTTACCACGCAATGCGAAATTGGGTCGTTTAATCCTGTCTGTTTAGAATCCCACTCACTCGTTCCAGTATTCCACTTGGCGATTAAATTATCCCCGTAAGCATAGGTAGAACCGAGAAAATCGAATATGTCAACACAGGCTTTATTAAAAGTGCCAGCAGTAGTTACCTTCGGCCCCATGATTAAACACTTCTCGATTGAAGTATTAACCCCTTCACTCCACCATAGCCTAGCGACTTCCCCGCCTAACTCAGACTCTAGTCCTACTCCGCCACGGAAGTCATGCCATTCTTTTAAACTCCCCTGTGAGACATCGGAATAAACAGGTTCACCCTGAGACAATTTAGCTGTCCAGGGATTGACGTAAGACTCCCTGATGTCGCCTACGATGTCGTAATACTTAGAATTGAGTATTACTTGGTTCACTCAATCACCGCCTTAGCTGCTGGGTCAATTGCCGATATAATCGGAGTCCTTGAAGCATTTATCGCACCCGCTAAGATAGCTTCTTTGCCAGCGTTGATTAGCTTATCGTGTGGTAGATGAGCTATCGCTGCCTTTACGAACCATTCAGGGTTAATGTAAATATAGTCAGTATCAGCACTTACTTTAGCCTGAGAAGCCTGTCCTTCCCAGCGTAATCTTAAATCGCCATAGATTTTTACTTGGTCTTTGTCTAACTTTAAGGTATGTGGTGAGGTTCCTGTTCTTAAAATGCTCCAATCTCTGTGGTCTAAAGGATAGGTGAAAGTCCCCTTGCCTACTGTTTCAGTGGCTACGGCGGTTATAGTTGAACAGGTCTCCCCGCTTGTTTGTCCAGTAGCAGTTTCCCCTACTGCAAAAGTTCCATCCACATCTCGGACTAGAATATAAGTCGCACCTGAATAAGATACTATTCCCGTAGCACTAGAGGAATCGCCCACTACCTGCTCCCCTAGAGTAAAAGTATCTGATACCGTGCCTGTAAGTTTCTTGCCACCCGTATAGTCTTCTATCGTTATCCTGTGGATATACATGAAATTAGTGGGTATATTGTATTCCCAGGTGTAGATAGTCTCATCGTCATTGGTCGTGCCTTCTACTAAAGTCGTTGAAGTCTCGTCTACCAATCCGAATAAATATCTTCTTGCTAATCCCTCGATTACCATGTTGATAGCGTTCAAATACTCGTTGGAGTAACATACATTGTGCAGTTCTAATCGAGAAGTGTTATCAAAATCTGCTGCTGCTGCGGGTGATAGCGTTAACTTATCAGTGGTAGCCCAGTCTGTAACTAACTGAGACGTGCCGATATTCGTTCCTGCGTAACAGTAGGACTCATACCAATTAAGGTTGAAAAAGTCGTTCTCTTTACTGAAGAATTGAGGCGGTGACGTGCTACTTAAAACCGCACACGTTGTTGAGTTATCACCGTCGGTCATAACTACACCGAGAACTAAGTCTCCTATCTCTGAAGCCATCCATTGCCGTACTTGACTTAATGAATTCCTATATGTAGCCATAGTTTCTCCTTAGTTCCTTTGATATGTCCATATATCTCCTTCTAGAGCATCTTAAGAAACGAACCTCTGCGATGATTTTCTCCTGTTGCCTCCGTATAATAAATAGTCATTCGAACACAGTCCACATAAGCAATAAAAGTACCCCAGGCACTGCGGGCTGATAGCACAACTCCAAAATCAACACCCTTAACCATAGCTGCCGTAGGAGAGGCATTCCACTTATCACTAGCCCCTCCATAAGACTTAAAAGTATCACTTGTCGGCCAGTTCAAAGAAACGTTAGCTTTATTATCACCAACCAATGCACCAGAGGCATCGAGTAATTGAACTCGATAATCCCAACAAACATAACCCGGAGTGTTTATCTTCTTCTCTATCTCGACAAGAATACCATCAATAGTAGCTCCATCTGGTATAGCAGAGAAGTCAAATCCTTGTGCCTTCAACCTATAGGAATACTGCCCCAAACCTAAGGTTACTGTGGCATATTGATTGTCGCTTGCTCCAATGTTTGCTGGATTAGCCCAATTTACATCATCTTCGGGATTGACAGACTGAGTGGTTTTTGTTGCGGGATACTTAATACCTGTATCAGCCATCTTACTACGCTTCCTCGTTAATTGCTACTAAATCCCATTTAGAATCAGTAGAGTTATATATAAATCCTAAATATATTGTTTTGCTTATTATTGTTGTAGTAGGCAAGGCAAACTCCATTGCTCTGTAAATAGCGTTCCATGCCAAAGCTCTTGCCGTGCCATTGTCTTTGATTCTGATTATCAATTTATTACTATTTGCGGGTGTTCCCGAAGGTGCCGCAAATGTAGCGCCTGCTGCTAATGCCGTTACCGTAAAGAAATTTCTCAGACTTCCGCCTGTCGGGGTAGGAGTAGCAGACGATGCGACAGTGGTTATTTCCTCCATAACATTAGAGGTAGCGATGAGAGTTTTGGTTGTAAGCACCTGCGAATCGCTTGTTCCAACTATTGTTCCTGTAACTCCATGCACTCCTGTAGTGGCAGCGTCATGGTCAAAAGCCCACTCTGAGGTAGGTGCTTTATGTGCTTCATCTTCTGTAGGGGGATTCTCTAAGTAAGCGTCTATGTCCGATATTCCAGCATCAGCCCAAGCAAGAGCAGTTTCGCTATCATCCCACATTAAATACTTATCAGCCCCAGGGTCGGCAGGGAATACGGCATCAGCACCGCCTACTGCATGAGAGGCAGTATGAGCTTTAGGAGCATTGTCTGCTGTTACATCTGCTCCTGCTTCTATCCCTGCTAATTTGTCATGGTCTGCCGATAATTCTGCATCCGTATTAGTAGCATCAACTGGTAATCCGTTGGCATCTGCTTTTAAGATTTGCCCTTCTGTTGCTGCTGAAGTGTGGTCATCTGTGGAGATAATACTATGCTGCTGGTTATGATGAGCGTCAGCATCAACAGCATGACCTGCTATATCTACACCATCTACTGTGCCAGTAACTACTATGTTTCCTGCAATTCCTAAACCTTTAGAGAAGGCGAAGTTATCTTCACTTTCATCCCAAAAAACAGTAGGGAGATCAGTTACTCCTACTTGAAATAGGTAAATATCATCATCTGATGAGGGTTTAACATAAAATCCATTTGCCTGAAATCGCATATAACCATCACAATCAGAATTAAATACTATAAAGCATGGGTCTGCGTATCCGTTAAACATACCTAAATCTGCATTAAGGATACTCTGATTCCCAATTACAAAAACAGGAACATCAACTGCACCACCATTGGGAAGTGCAAGAATTAAAGCATTAGCATTTGCATCTGCTGTCTCCCAGCCTAGAGAAGCTACTCCACCAAATCTAAAGAAAACATCATCTCCAATATCTATAGAGCCTGCAAGGGCTATACTCCCGTCTGCTTGAAGTAAGTCTGTTCCTTCTACCGCTAATACTCCAGCAGCACTTCTAGTAAGGGTGGTGTCTGAGGCGTGTCCTAGTTCTATCCCTGCATACTGGGGAATATCATCTGTATCAATGCTTAGTAATCCCCGTATCGTGGCGGGCGTAGCTCTAATCCAATAAGTTCCATTGAAGTAGAGCATATCGTTGGCTGTTTGCCCGTCTGCTTCGTGCGTATCAGTAGCTTCCCATTCAGTTTTCGATAATTCAGTCCCTACATCAGTATGCTTAAATTCATTCGACACTTGTTATAGTTCTCCCTGAAGATGACTGTGCTGTTCTTCCTACACTGTCTGTCAAAGTTCTCCCTGTATCAGAGGCGAGAGTTCTTCCTGAAGTTGATTGCAGAGTCCTTCCAGAACCATCCACTAAATCCCGTCCAGCCGTAGTTGTTGTTGTCCTGCCGTCAGACGATTGGGTAGTCCGCCCTGAGCTATCGCCTAGAGTCCTACCATCACTAGATACAGACGTTCTGCCACTAGTTGTTTGAACTGTTTTCATTCCCTGTCCTGTATAAAACATAAACGGGAAAGTGTAGGGAAAGGACTCAGCTAAATCCGTTGCAATGCTACTTATTCGGCGTGTCATTCTTTTTAGGCTTTAATTCCTCAATCTGCTTTTGAAGCCTTGCGTTTTCTGCTTTTAACGATTCTCTTTCTTCTTCTAATAGACTGGTTCTTAGATAGGTCGCTCCGAGAAGTTGCAGTATCTTGTCTATTGATGTGTTCATACGCCTCCTTATGATTTGTAAGTTCAATCAACCTGACCAATTTCTTGAAATCTTTAATTGTCTCCTTGCTATCTTCTATCACTTCTTCTAGTTCCCACTTCCTGTCTATGTAACTCCAGCCATACCAATAATATCCCAATGGCTTCCATATAGTCCTTGAACGCTCAGAGCCATCCCTATTCCTAGAACACGTTAATCCGCCATGACATTTTAGGGGTATCTCATTATGATTAAATCCAGCTAAGGGATGCTTATTATCTATTCCTAGATAGGCACATAAGCCAAATCTGCCCTGTATTATGATGAATCCAATATCATCCTCTTCCCATTCATAGAGTGTTGTGCCTATTCTTACCATGTTTTTAGAGGGGTGATTAAGGCTCACCCCCCAAAGCCCTAGACTTCGGAAAGTCCCAACTCTACCGTCAAATCCCTGCAAGTATCCTGACTATAAATCTGGTCAATGTCCAGAGTTACAATCGAGTGCTCTCGCATAGGGACTCTAGGTATAGTCGTCCACTTCTTTTTAGTCTGTTTTTCGGTCAAAGCTGGCCTGTCCTCGAAGATACTCGTTCCGTCATCGTTGATGTCTATAATCATTGAGGTAGAACCTTCACCTGCTAGTCGGCACGTTATATGCACCCATTCGGGATAATAATCGGCATCGAGGTAATAAGTCCCCCCAACTTCCGTTTTGGAACGGGATATGTTCCCATCTATATACCAACGTAAAACCTTGTCCATACTACACCCCCTTAGAGGTCGTCAGTTTTTAGCGGATGTCGTCTGCTGTTAGTTCAGCCCACACGATATACGGAACCCAAGTTGAGTCCGTAGAAGCGGTGAAAGGGCTGAGGAACATGGCTGCACCAGCCGATAGTAACCATGCTTCAGGCAGCAAGTTCAACTCAAAGCAGTTTTCCTTGTTTGCCATCGGCGCACCAGTCGTCAGCAAAGCATCAACCGTTGTTATCTGTATCATGGTGATGTAATCTGCATTGGTCAATGCCGTAGACGTGACTGTGTGCAAGGCTTCAGATTGTGGCGTAGTTACTATGTTGCTGTTGTGGTTGATTGTCGTCAACGCTGTTCCAGATGTTACCATTGTAGTAGCACACTGGGCGGCAGCTTTGGTTATCTCAACCTGAGCATAGGTAGCTGCTCCACCGTCTCCCGTCATGCTCATTCTTACGAATATAGGCAGAACATAAACGGCAGCACTTGTGGGAGCTATGAGTGCGAAAGTGTGTGCCAGGTCATTGTAGGCAGCCTCGGAATCTATGGCTGTATCCTCTGGCCCCAAACCAGCACTAAACACCTTGCCTTCCATTGCCCATCTGAGTATGCTGGGAGCTACAACCAAGTCTCGGTTTCTTGTTACTCTACCAGCGTGTGCAACCGCATTGTTGTCAGTAAAATCCATTATAACTTCCTCCTCTTCGTTATAAATTAGTTAGACGCATAATCGACCTTAGCGTTTTGAGAAATTACGGAATGTCTTGCCACATCTTGAGATAGCGAACGTAGGCTGGATTCGCACCGTCATCATCCCGTGTGCCAAAGTTTATAATCGCACACAAAGGAACATCGGCAACTGCGAGAGCTATGTATCCCACTTCTTTACGGTCTGCGTAAAGATAAGCGTTCCCACTGGCATCCAGTTTGACACGGAGGGTTCTCGATTCGTCATCTTCCCAATCTATCGCCGTGTCAACCGATTGCACAGTTCCGCCAGCAGACTGATTATTCACGCTTGCACAATAGATACTCGATGTACCAAGGTCTGCGTCAATCACAAACCCAACGGCGTCAGTGGCAGCGTTATAGAGTGTGCCACCATCTGCATCAATCGTTGCAGCAGGACTTGTTTCGCTAACTGCATCAGAGAATCCGAAAAATATAATTGTTCCTGACACATCAGATAGCTTTAACCTAATCTCTATCTCAGGCTTTTGCGTAATATCGAATATCAGAGGGGTAGCGAAGTAGTAAATTACGTTATCGGTAGCACTTGTGGTAAGTGTCAGGCCGTTATAGCCTGCCCCTGTTAAAGCACTACCGGCAGCACCAGTGTAGTCATTGGTAGTATCAATCGCTTTCCCATTGAACCAATCCACTACGCACATGCGTTCAGTAGACGGGTTGCCTTTAATGTTGGTGGCAATCTCGGCTTGATTATCAAACACCAATTCACGCTCAACTCTTACTTGTTGACTCATATTTATTCTCCTCCCTTTATTTATTTGACGGTTTTGGAGCACTCTTATTGAGCCACCGTCATTCTCCTAACCGACCTTCCAGGGTTTTATCTGCCTGGATGTGTAAGGGGCTGTCCCTTTGACAAACTTTCGCCGTGAGGGATAACCGCCCTCGCCTTTCATTTTTATCATGGCGGGGAATGTCATCATTTTTACCATCAACCCACCACATTTAGGGCAGAGAGCGGTATTGTCCCCCACATTTTGTATCTTTTCTATCTCAACTGCACACTCAGGACAGAAGTATTGATAGATTGGCATGATTACGCCTTGCGTGTGTAGAAGCTGCGACCAAAGGTATCCCTTAGTTCGCCCACACCATAAATAACCTTGGTCTGGATGGTGATACGGTGATACTTGGGTTCGTCAATCTTTTGAGAATATGGGTTTGCTTGTATCACTGCACCTATCGCATCCTTGTGCATCATCACACCATAGTTACCTGTTCCGCTAGATACGGCAGTCAGGTTGTTGGTAATCTTCACTGGCATATTGTAGATGTCGCCAAACTTACCAGTAGCGACTACGGGATTTCTCACGTAATCATTCCTGATAAACTTGTCTATTTTCAGTAAGTCTGCCTTTGAAGATGGGTCAACGATAATAGAACGGTTATCCTGGGGGACATCAGCCTCATCTAATCCCTCCATAAGGGTGATTATGATGTCATCAGTAAGGGCTTGCCCATCTGCACCGTAAACCGAATCATCTGATAAGGTTGAGAACAATGCCCCTAATGCAGTATCAACTGCCTTCACAACGGCGTAGCTTAACGACTCAGCAGCTTTGTTTAAGTAGCCAACATGGTCTTCAATGTTCGCCATCTCGGATATTTCTGCACTTGCACCTTTCCAGTTACTAACGGTTATGCTTGTGCCAGTAGTTGTAACATCACTCGCCGTTAATGCACTCCCAGGCGTAACATCACTTGCTGATGGTTCTGTGGTAATAGGGATATAAACCGTTGACCCTAATTTTAATTCCTTACGGTATTCGTGGTTGCATGAATTGGTCACAACAAGATTGCTCTTTGCGAACTCAATTATGTTTTTGCTGAAAACCGTAGGTACCCAATACCTTGATATAAGTTGTGCAAGGGTTGGGTCAGTTCCAGTATTGTAAGCCATTTTTACCTCCTCATGTTATTCGTCCCTCCCGTAATGCTTCTTCGATTGCGTCTTTATTTTCCTTGTACTCTTTGGAAGACATATTAGCGATAGAGTCTGAAGTGAAATGTTTTCCACTTGAGGCATCGGAAAAGCCTTTGTCATAAACGGGAGTTTCTTTTTTGGTTTCTGGTTTCGGCTCGCCTGCTATCTCCCGTGCAAAATCTTCCAGCTCTTGTTTGTTTCGGACATCTGCTCTTTCTAGCACCTTTGCATTGACTCCAGTTCTAGCCGAAATCTCTGCAATATCTATTGCCTTCTGTCGCAGACCCAAATTAATCTGTTCTCTTTTTACTGTTTCCTTCTCTTGCTCTACTTGCCTTTTGTCCTTTAAGAGTTGTCGTTTGGATTTAGCGTCTCTGAGCAATTCAGGGTCGTCTTTATAAGCTGTGTCTTGTATTCGGGAAATCTCAGAATCAAGCTCTTCGATTTGCTTTTGCAGGGCATCATTAGTTTGCCTGTGTATTTCAGCCTCTTGTTTGTAGGAATCTCTCTCCTGGTAAATTGGGGCGAGTCTCTTGTCTATCTCAGACTGAATTCTGCGGTTAATGTCGTCCTGCTCTTTGGTTTCCGAAACCTCTGGCTTTCCTTCAGAAATGTCAGTTGAAGTTTCCTCCCCAGTTATCTCTGGTTGGTCTACTTTTGATTCCATCTATACCTCCTTTTAAAGCAAAAGCCAGTGAACACTGGCCTTAAATAGAAAAAACCCGAATTAACGGGCTTTCTTTTTACCGCTTTTCAAGGCAAGCGGTTTGCCTTTCGACCCTATTTAATTGGTTTTTGCATAATTATGCAATGTGGTATGTTCACTAATAGTTAATAGCATTAGATTATCTAATCTGTTATCATCCAAAATGCCATTTTTATGATGCACTACCTCCCAGGGCTGCAAATATCTACCTAAATGTTTAGCCACGACAAGCCGATGTTCCAGAATATAACCACTCTTAGTTGCCATGGGATAAAAGAAATCAGCTCTAGGTAAAAGTATCAAGGTATAACCATACCTTTTTATTCTTCCCCCCTTCCAATGGACACCTTGAGAACCAAAACCATGATATTTCTCCAAATGCCCACTTTGCCTTTTCGATTTGCATGACCTACACCTTAATGTTGCAGGATTATTATTGGTTAATTGAACCCATCGTTCCTTGCCACAATCAATACAGGCATGCCAAATCCGTTTATAGTTTGCTTGATACCCAATCTCCCTTCCTCGTTTAACCTCACCCAATTCTGGCATTACCTTCGTCTCCGTGGTTTATTCCAGTAAGGGGATTTACATTTAGGGCAAATGGTAATCTCTTCCTGTCGTGGTATCCATGTATGCCCACAGCGCTTGCAGGTCAATCTTGGTATTTTTAGCTTCATATCCTTACTCATTAGTATAACCGAAGTGTAAGGATTTGTCAACCTTCGACCTTGACAAAAATTAAATAAGTGTTATCATGTTAATGAGGGAATGAGAAGATGATGAAGTTTATTGATTGGGGATTTGATACTTTCGGGCCGTTCTTTCTAACGCTGCCCTTTTGGATTTGGCTTTTAGCTGCCTATATTCATGCTAGGGTAACTAAGAAATCTACATTTTTCTAATTTTACTTTTCCCACCAGTATCCACCAGGTTGTTCTTCAGGTGGCTTTGCACTAGGTTGTTCTTTAGTTTCAGCTTCCTCCCCAAATATCTTCTCGTAGGCATTAATCCGCCTAATGTCAATATTATTTTCTTGAATCAAACGCAACGCTATATTACGAGCTTCATCTGATTGTAAGGTTGATACTTTATTGGAAATGAATAATTTAGCATCAACTTCGGGATTTGCCTCTCGGTAGTCATAGCGTGGTGAAGGTTGCTCATAATAAGCATTAAAATCTTTCTGCCAACCTTCCATTAACTCCCTGAAGGCTGAATCCCTCGTATATTCGCTGTAAATCAATCTAAGCCAATCATCTGTTTCGCCTTGCAGGAAATCTATTATTCCTTGAATAGTTCGCTTGGGTTGTGCTACGGGCATTCCAAGTATATATCCTGCCATTTCAGGAATCTGTAGCTTAACTTTATCCCATTCCGCTTGATTGAGGTTATAAATAAAACTCTGAAGTTGCGAAAAAAGCTCAGTTGAAATTAAACCCTGCCCTTCAGACCATCCCTGAAATCCCGCAGAAAGCCATTGCCCGAATATGGGGAACCCAGACAACATTGTCCTTACAACATCATCTTTTGTCTTGTCTACAGCATCCTCTTTATCTTTGTATAATCTAGCCCTTGTTATAATCCCTATCATAATAGAGGGGATAACGATTCCCAGCATTAGCTTCTTGACTAATTCCCCAAAACCTTTTGCACCTGGCTTAGCCCCAAACTTCCCAAACATCTCAAACCTAGCCATATTCCAGTATTGGTTTAACTGATTAGTGAATATGGTCAGAACCTTCATAAACTCGCCAGAACGATAGTATTCTGCTAAGTCCTTTACGCTAAAGAACGGTTGAGTTCGCCTGATAACCCGACTTGCATATTCGGCTGCTTCTTGTATCTCGTTAGGATGGTTCCTCAAATATTCGTCAAATGCCCCTCGCCATAACGAATTAACAGCCAACTTATCCATGCTGGTTGTCAGGAGCATAAAGGCTTCCCTTGGAGCTAATTTCCTAGTAAGTTTCTTTTCCAAAGATGCTTTTAATCTGGCTTCAGCAATTTCCCTCTCCATTGTCCTAGCATATATTTGAGGGGATAATTGCTTCATAAGTTGAGTGGTTTCTTTAGGATGAGATAGGAATGTCCCTAGTCCACGTAAAACAGGGATAACCCCTGCTTCTGACATCCCTGCAACAAATGAGGGAAACTGTTTTAGGGCGGTAGTAAGATTTATGCCCAAAACTGCCGTTACCGCATTAACCCTCAAGGTTCTCATCATCTGTTCGGCATAATTAGTGGCTCTCAAGGGATTTACGTCAGCTACTTGTGTTATCCATTTATTTAGAACTTGATGTAAATGCCTTCCTTGCGTATTCTGTAAAGTGTATTTGAACTTGGGGTTTTGCATTATAAGCTGCAAATCGTTGATAATGGGTGCAAAGTTCTTATAATGAGCCGTCAATTCCAAGTGATTCCACCAGATTGACATAGCATCAAGGCTAACTGCCTGGATTGCTTCATGTGTTCTAGCACTAAGGAAACCCTTGGGTATCATTGATGATGCCCATTTAGCCATGAATTGCCGAGAGTCAGCCAATGAGACAAGCTGCCACCAATCAATTTCGGGGTCTGCTCGCCAATCAATCTTTATAGGGAAATATTTTTCAACAAGTTCTAAATCCTTGCCTGTCATATACCTAAAGGTTTCAGCAACAGGTGTTCCAGATTGTGCAAAATAATCTTGCAGGAATGTAGCCGTAGCTTTTTCTTCAGGTGTTAAGCTATCTACAATCCGCTTTATTAAATCATCGCTAAACTTATTACCAACCCTTAGATGTCTTAAATTGTCTGGATTCAGGCTATGCAGGTAAACTCCTATTTTCTCGGCTGATGTTAGGATAACTCCATCGAAATCCTCTTTAGTGGTAAATAATTTCCCGATATTAATGTTATTGTCTTTAGCGAATTGCAGGAATTTATCTTGCCATTCTATAACTTCACCCAATCTGGCACTCGTAGCCTCATTAACAGGCTTATAGAATGTGTCTTGCCACAATCCCTTATCTTCGTAGCCATCAAGCCTGTATAAAATCCGTTCCATGCGATAAGAACGAATCGTGAAGGCTTGTATTTTATCTATGAACTTAGCCCCAAACGGCTGTTTCAATGATTCCGAAGTAATAATTTTAGGAGGTTCATCGGGAGGTTTTATAGAGTCAACAAGCTCGTTAATTCTTTGTTCAACAAAAGCATATCCCATATGGGATTTACGCTTCATGGCTTTAATGATATTCCGCCCTTGAGTTTCAGTTATAAATGCTGTCTTATCCATATATCTGTCAGTGGATAGTTTCAACATCCTTAAGATTGCATCATAATCAGCTTGATTTAATTTATCTTCGCCAATGAGAGCTTGCTTAACATCCTGTATTTCCTGTTCGGTTTTCGGGGTAATAACTTTCTTTTGCCCTATCGTAACAGGTCTGGCTCGTTGAACTGTTGCTAATACCTTATTGAGATTCTCATATCCAATATTGGTAAGATACCTAGAACCACTAACTTTCTTAAACAACTGGCGGTATTGCGTTTCAGAAATACCTTTAATTTTAACGGTTGCCATAATAGACTGCCGTAGGTTCTTTTCCGATGGAACTAATTGCTGGCTAATCTCGTTTAGTTCTTTCCGTAAAGCAACCTTCGTAACTCCCTCTGGTAAGTTCTTGGCGGGTTCTGCTAACAGTGATTGAATCTCGGCTCGCCTAGTAATTAGGTTTGCTACTTCAGGAGCAACGCTAGACGGGATTTCTTTAGGCTCAGTAAATATCAATCCTTCAACGGTAACTTCACCCTCTGGTATTACACCTGTTACTGTTTCAGCTTCGGCTAAGTTCAAAGCCTCTTGGTAAACGCTACGCATTTCTTGTAATTGATTCGCAGTAAATGGCTTGAGAGGACGAGGTAGTTCAGGATGCCTAGCCAACTTTATACCACGCCTGCCAGTCCTTCCCTGATAAGGCATTGCCCTGATACCTAAATCAGCTTCAACTTCCTCAAGGTATCTCCTTATCACTTGAGGAGTTTCACCAGCCACATCTCGCTGTGCTGTTAGTGTGGCTAATTCTTGTTGCAGTTTCGCACTATAAGGGTGAGCTTTTAATTGTGTGTTAATCTCGGCAATACGCGCCCCAATATCAGCTAGAATATTAGGGGCAACCTCTGGGGTAACAGGTGTAACCTTTGGAGTAACCCCTTCAGACACTCCAGCAACCACCTTCCCTGCCACAATATCCGTTAATCCAGTAACAAACGCCTGTGGTGTATTCTTGGCTATCAGGGCAGATATAGAAGTAGTTGTCAGTTCTTTACCACTTTGTACGGCAGCCACGATATTATCCATCGTTTGAGTTGTGGCTGCTATACCCTCATCTGCCGTGCTTGCAACGCCACTCCTAGCTGCTGCCTGTGCTTTAAGAACAGTAGCAGCCTGTTCAGTCATGTATCGGTTATGAAAATTAAAGAGCTTATAAAGTATCTTTCCCTTCACGCTCAAAGAGGCATATTCTCTTTGCGTTGCTATTAACCTGATATATTTGGCATTGTTGTTAATATAAGTTTCAAGAGCTTTTCTTGTTCCTGTTGAAATTGCCTTCGCTGGCAATCGCAGGAGAGCACTTATCCCTTGCTCATATACCTCCACAGGTTTTAACACAACTCTACCAACTTGGGCAGCCGTGCCAGCAACGCCACCAGCCTGTGCTGCGGATTGTAAGGCTGTTCTAACTGCCCCAGCAGAAGGCAAAAGTGCCAATGTTAACATCGGGACTAGCCAATCCCCAATAAACTGCTCTCCCTTCGTATACCCTTCAAGACTCCATGAAGTAGTATATGCCCAGCTTGGAGTCGGCGGTGGAACCTTTTTATATTCTGCCAATTCCTCTTCGCTTACAGCCCCCATGGTAACTTCGCCTGTCTTTTTCTCCATCAAGTTATTGACATACTCTTCTGGGTTCTCGATACCTTGACTTTTAGCCCATTCAACTAGCTGATTCTTATAGTCAGCCATCTGCTGTTCTTGTGGACTCATCCAATAATAGGGATTAATACGAGGAATACCTTTCCATATAGAACTTAATACTGATTTTACCTTCTCCCCGAATCCTGCCTGTGCTTCTATAAACTCGCCAGTTTCAGGGTCAATAGTCCCAACCGATTTAGAAGGGTCATCATCAGAGTAAACAGTATAATCAGGCATGACTTTGATGCCCTCCGCGATATAAACTCCCTCTTCAGGAATTTCTATTGCACTAGTCGCTCCCTTTGCCTCAGCTCCCTCAAATGCTTCAGCAGGTACGAGTTCTTCCTTTGGGGCTGGTTCCTCATGCACCTCAGGAGATATTACATCCCAACCTTCGGGGGATTGAGCAATAACTTCATTGGGTATAAGTCTCCCGTCATTGGCTCGTTGCTGTGCAATCCAAGTACCTGTGCCCTTATCGCCTATTACTGTTATTTCACCTGTCTTTATAACGGGCTTATCTACATCTGCAAAGTCCGCCCTAAACTGTTTAAGAGCCTTATCCCTGACAGTTCTCTCATTGTCAGAAATTATCTGCACAATTCCTCTTGTAGTTTCTACATCGTAGACATTTAATTTAGTCTCAGGGACTTTCTCTGGCTCTTTAGCTCTCGCCTCCCTTAGTTCCTCTTCTAACTTGTGGAGTCTTTCGTATGTAGGATGGTCTTTGGGGTATGTGTCTAGGATAGCCCTCTTTTCGGCAATCGTAATAGACGACATTCTTTGAACATCGTAAGAGGGTCTGTTGGGATACTTTTCTTCTAGCCTCTTTAATTCCTCAGCCCGTGCAGTATCTACAGACGACTTCCATTCACCTTCCTGTTGCTCAGCTAGAGTCTCCTGCTCGTTATACCAGTTTAATAAATCAGGGTCTTGAACTTCGGCTATCTTGTAACCAACCTTACTTTCCCCGAAATGTTCTTTCAGGAAGTTAGTCCGCCAACTGTTATATGCTGTTGTAACCTGATAACCCTGTTTCCCCTGTTCCTTTAACCCTGAAAGGAAATCGCCAACACCTGCGTCAATCTTCGGAGGCGGTTCTGCTACTTGAGTCTGTTTCTCCCACCAATACATTACGAATAACTCACCTGTCTTAATCTCGGTTGATAAACTGAAGGACGCTCACCCCTCATATAAGGTGTTTGTCCGTAGAATTCCTGATATAAGTCAGCTTGTTCCCCAGTAAGATATTGTCCGAATCCTTGTTCTAACTGCGCTTCAGCAGCCCTTTGTTCTTCTCTGGTAGGATAGCCTACTTGTTTTGGTTGGGTAGCTTCAAACCTTCGGCTTAATTCAGGGAACATATCGGTCATCCAGTTTTGATAATAGACCGACTCTCCACCTAACGCTTCCTGTTGTTTATAAAAGGCTGGGCTATATTGTGGCGAAGGCTGATAGGCTTCCTGTGCCGATTCATACGACCTCTGCCTTGACCAGTCGTAATACTCGTCTGCTTCCTGCTGTCTCGTTTCAGCTTCCGTATATCTCCCCATCCACGCATCTTGCTGTCTCTGGGCACGGTCATAATTAGTAACGAAATCGTCAAGAGTAGTAGTATAAAAGTCCCCTGGTTCTCTATAAGAAGCTAAATCACGATACTGTTGATATTCTCCCGAAGCCTCAGTTTCCCATTCCCCTAACTGTTCATTGGCGACCTCGTAGTTATCAAAGAAGTCTTTAATGGCTTCGAAATATACATCGTCAGGGTCTCGATATAACGCGGCATAATTCTTATACCTTTCATAAGCCTTCTTCTGTGTCGAGGTCCATTCTTCGGTAGGTTCTTCTTCAGGCGGCTCTTCCCCATTTCCGTCAGATGGGGGATATTCCTTTTTCCACTTATCCAAGTTAGCGAAATAGTCATCTATGCTCGTAGGCCAAGGATAATTTGCCCCTTGATAAGTTTTCAGGAAGTTGAGGTAGTAATTGTATTCAACTATTTGTTCTGGAGTCCACATGTATTACCACCATGAAAAATTGCCTTTTCTAAGCCAGCCATAAGGCTGGCGATTATATGTTGGATATTGATATTTCTTGGGTCTTCCTTCTGGTTGTGAGGGTGTTGGAGGATATGTAGGCGCAGAAGGCTGTGCTGCTTTCGGAGGTTGTACTCTATTAGGATATGTGCTAGGTGTAATTGTGGGAGTAGGGGTTGGGGTGAGAGTCGGGACAGGAGAAGGTGTAGAGGGAGTAGATGGAGTGGTGGGTTGAGCAAAGTATTCTACCGCTATCTGTGCCCTTTGGGCGTTATACTCACTTTCGGATATTTTCCCGCTATGGAGTTGTAGTCCCAATAGTGCGATTCTGGACTTGAATTGGTCTAAGGTCATCCTCGCATAAGCAGGAACATCAGGTGGAGAGAAATTGTAAGGAGGCCCTTCAGAGGAAGGTGGTTGAGTTGCCCCATAAGGCGTTTGATTCGTTGGATATACAGGTGCAGTAGGAATCGTTTGCCCACCTCCCCCACCTGGCCCGATTGGGAGAGTATTCAAACCTGGTGGCATAACGGCTCCTGTCGTAGTATCAGGTGGGGCAGGCAAGGGTTCGCCAGTCTCCGCCTGGTCGAAGTATCTTGTAGTTGCTTGTATCCTATAGGCGTTATACTCTGCCTCGGATATTTTCCCTTCAGACCACAGCCTGTAATATCGTGCTATCCTCTCCTTGAGTTGTTGTAAAGTTGTCTCTGGTCTCGCCATTATTTACCTCCTTGCCCTGGTGGTTGGCCTTCAGGGATACCGCCTTGTGCCTGTTGTGTTGCCTGTTTTCTTTGTGTAGCAATCACCTGTATTTGCTGGTTAATTAAATTCGCTGCAAAATCTGCCCCTAATAGCCTTAATCCCTTTTCCGCATCCCACCAATTAATTTCAGGGAATTGTTCAGTCGCTTTCTGTATTGCTACCTTCATCTTTATTGCCTCTGGGTCTTGCACTTGGGCTAGTTCCTCCCGTGCCGTGTCTATGTCAATAACTCCTAATTTAGTAGCCATCTCAATTAAGCCTAGTATCTGTATATCCTCATAAGGATATGAGAGCTTAAAGTCCACATCCATGTAATAATCTTTGGCAGCTTCTAATTCTGCTGGGGTTACTTCTTCAATGTTATATTCTTTCCCTGACAGGATTTTACTCGTTACGGTAATTCCCTGTTTACGAAGTTGCTCACAAGCAATCTGGCAAATATCTGAATAAGAAAACTGCAACGCCTGTAGTCTCGGCAGTAAGACTTTATTCTTATCTTCTCTTAATAACGAAAGAGCTGTCCCCGAATGTGGGGGCTGGTCTACTCCATACTCTACATCAGCGAATGTGGCTAGTTGCTCATTCCGTTGCATATTGGCGTAATCCACTTCAAAGGCTCGTGGAATATCCCTTCGGGGCAAATCCATAAATTTATGTGTATTGGGAAGATTAGCCATTGCCCCAGCATAATAAAGAGCTTTATCTATTGTAACGGGCTTGCCATCATCGCCCAGTATGTTGGGGTCATAAAGGTGAATAAGGGGTTGCTTTACTAACGCTTCGACATGAGAGGCAAGTAAACTTGCTTGTTGGTCTACTTGCTTATACTGCAATCTATTTGGAGCGTATATACTCTCGCCATCGAACTTGATACTAACCCCCGCATCATCAAATATACTAGGATTAGTAGGCACGGTTACTAAACTTATCGGAGGACGTGGTAAATTGTGTGGCGTAGGTTCCTTAAGTGTGTTACTCCCCTTATCATAAGGTGCCTGATGGCAAATGACAGTATTTATTTCCTGATTCCAATAATCCCAGACTTCTAGCGGGGCTTTATCTTTAACGTCCACATCAACACCAAAGTTGTCTTTAACGCTCTGCCGTGACCGCCATGTCCTACAAGCAAACCACAACACTCCATCTTCTCCAACGTCAAATATAAGATGTCGTGGGTCTAAGGGAAGATAGTTCCAAATTATCCTTCCGTCTTTCTCCTGGACTAAAACACGGACACCTATCCTGCCACGATTATTGTCAAACCAGATTAGAGCGTTCTTTAAGTCAGGCTTCTGTAAGCGTATCAACCTTTTGTCAGCTTCATAAAAGCCGAACCTCAGCATCCTCTCAATCTTCGATGCCAGATTTACACTCTCAGAAGAAGCAAGAGGACTGGGCGGTTTAACCCGAATGTTCATCTTTGAACGAGAAAGATAACCTTGACATTTATCAGCAAAAGCCCTCGGCCTGTTAGAAGTGCGGTTAATTGCCCCCTCGTGATGGTCAAAATCAGGGTCATTGTTATGGTCTTTTATCTGCCAAAGGTTAAAGTCGGAATCATATCTTCCCCATAAAGGCTGAAAATAATCTTTCCCTTTCTGGATTTTATCTTCTATTTCGTCAATTTTCTCCATATATGCTCCTATAAAAACAAAAGGGACCGCAAGCCTTTTACAGCCTGCGGTTCCTCCGTCTTAGCTTATTAGTAAATGCTAATTAGCTTTTAATCCAATCATCTCCATTCCAGACTTTGTTGTATTTCTCCTTATACACAACCCGTAAACCCACTATTTCTTTAGATTCCCTCTGATAGTCAGGATTGGTAGTAGCCCAAGTAACGCAGGTCTTATCAAAAAGATACCAATTCAAGCCACTCAATATCTGCAACTGGTCTTGGCATGGTAGCCAGTAATATAAATTCCTGTAATATCTTCGGACTACTTCAGTTGGGATTAGTTCACCCTCTGTGGCCTTGCCATCTTTGCCAGCTATTATTTTGTAATGTATAGGGTTTTTCCCCACAATCGGTGGCTCGCCATAATAACAGAATATATCGCCACATTGAGGTTTCCACGGTTCCTGTATCTCCCCCGCCTTCTCGCACATCTTAATATAAGTTTCGCTAGTGTCCATAAAGGTTCCTCCTTTAATCCAATTTGATAGTTCTTTCTATAGTTATCAGAGTCGGCTTGCCTTCTCTGAGTTGAATTCTTATATTACCATAAGCAATAGGCCAGTCTATCTTATCAAGTTGTTCTTTGAGCTTCGCATCCTGTTGAGATTCTAATTTAGTCATTTAAACATAAATAACAGGCTTAATGTCTGCTATCACGTGCTGGTGTTTTAACATCTGGTTGGCTATTGAGAAGCTCATTACCAAATCATCATGTTTTAATCCCTCTGGTCGCCACGTCTTACCAACTAATTTCCAAATAAAATCCACTAGTTGTAAGACTTGAAGTTTGCAACGAGTAATCATGCTGCCATTCTTGATATTCTCAGCCAATTCGCTTAAATAAGTCGTTCTATTGGACTGAGTTGTAGTCATACCAGCCCTTGATTTGGCTTTATCCTCATAGTAAAGGTTGGGATAGCGTAAATCTTTGAGTTTATTTAACACTGCCTCACCCAAACTATTGCTTTCTACTGCTAATATTGCATTAAAATACTTCCGGCAGAGCTTATCTACTTCAAAAGCGAAAATGTCTGTTGAAATTATGTTCGTATTTATCACCGCAGCGACTTCCGCCTGCAATCCCTCTCTACCCAAGATAGTCAAAGTGGAGTAATCCTCCCCAATTCCCATTCCTACATCCACACCAGCGACATATCTCACCCCAACTTTAGGTTCTCTATATATCATCACCCCCATAGAAGTCGTTTCCAAGGGTTCTTCTACTCTATCTAATAATCTGTAAAGAGCATCCTTGTCAAAGAAACTCCATGCCGATAGAGGGGACAATGCTTCCTCAATACTTCGTGGGTATTCTGCCTCTCTCTGGTGTTCTAGTGGGTATTCTCTTTTAATATCTGCCCACCAAGCCGCATCTCTGCCAGGGCGCACATCGGGAGGGTAAAAATGCGGAATAAAGTTATTCTCCCCTGCTTGTGCTGCCTTAAATATCCTCTTAGGAAGGCTATCAGCTTTTTCCTTTACAACAGTAAACACCCCGATGAGCTGTCCACCTGCGTCTATGGTAGGCTTAATAGCTCCGTAGTTTTGTTCGGAGTAAGGGTGTTTATCCCATTCATCGGCAATTACTAATGATGCAGCTTCACCTGTTCCTGCTTGCTCAGTTGCAGGCAAGGCAGTGATTGTGCTACCCATCTCCTTGAAACCTAGTATTGTTGCAGAATTATCACTTAACGGAAATTGTAGCCAATCAGGTAAGCATTTATAAATGAATTTACACTTATTAAGAAGTATCTTTGCCTCATCCTCACCCATACTTAAAAGCAAAATCCGAGCATTCGGCTGAGTTAATGCTTTCCGTATCGCATAAGCAGCAATTAACCAAGATAAGCCAATCTGTCGTGCTTTTAACACTACATGTAGTCGGTGCTTCTCAAAGGAGTCTATCAATTCCATTAAGTGAGGCCACATCTCAAAGTCAACTACGCCTTTGTTTGGGTCGCTGACTTTAACAAACTGGTAGAAATATCTAGGATTCCCCTTAATTTTGGCTAGTTCTACTATGTAATCATTGAGTTCCATTATTTGAACCAAGTATAGGGAGTGAAGTATCTCCAAGAGAAAGGTTCGCTTGCTGGTATTTGCTTGAATATTCGCCCATTGTCATAAAGAAACCTAATTACTCGCCAATAAGCCTTTAGGGAAAACTTGACTGCTTTATACCAAAAGAAAGGTAGAGGATAATGAGCATAGATATAACACCGATAAAGATGGTCGAACCCTACTTCCCTTAACCCTAAAGCCCTAAGAATGGGGAGCATAGTGCGTTTGTTATTCTGAGTTATTCGTTCAATAACTACACCATTTTCCCTTTCAAAAGGCTCTACCAGTCTGAAGTCCTTTATGAAATTTATTCCGTCTATAGAGTCTGTTGTTAGTTCTATCATCCATTCTCCTTTACTTTATATGTAGTCATTGAGTTCCAATTACCGGCCCTGCCCTACTTTCTTCGTAACCTTACATCCACTCCTTCCCCTATTAGCTCTTATCCCTTTCCCTGAACCGTTATGCTTGGGTGTGTTCTTCATTTTCCTTTAATACATACTCCTCAAGTTTAGTGGCAAACTTTATTATTTCTTCTGCCCCTGTCCACGCAGCCATCGTCTGGTGCGCCTGCTGTATCGCCCACATTCGTACTTGTTCTTTATTCATTTATTTTCTCCTTAAACCTTGTTTTTATATATTTATGGAATTAAATTCTCTAGCTTACGCACTAATTCTTCGCCAGATTCAGATATTTCTCCGTCTGATACAAAGCGGTAACGCCCATTAAACTCTAATCTGCCTACTAATAAGTGTATCGCCTCATGCTTGGCGGAACGCTTAATATCCTTGTGAGGTTTATCCTTGTCGGGTAAATCGCTATTTAGCCTTACGGTGGCTACCATATCCTCTAAGTTAATGGCTATGTCGGCAAAAGACCTTTCTAACGGTTCATACTTAAAGTAAACTGCCCACCCTGTTAAGCCGAACTTCTCTTGCCACTTCTTAAATTCCTTCTGGAATAACTCGAAGTCTTTGTTCATTAAAACCCTATTTTTATATTGCGCATTTTTTAAGGGGTTACGCTGATTTATTTATGATTGATTGATTAACTAGGGTGGGTAGGTAGATTGATTAGTAGGTTGATTTATTAGTAGATTGATTAGTTGGTAGTATATATAGTTACTTTCTTTTCTTAGTTGGTTTAAAGCCGTGGTCTATTGCGTTAAGTAGTCTTCGTTGGGACTGAGCCTTCTTCTTAGTAGTGTGCTTGGCCTTCACTCCACCAGGGGTAGAGACTCTGTAACCGTCAACCTTCTTTATCTTTACTGGCATGATACCTCCTTGAATGAGTTGTAATGTACCTTAGAGCCTCAAGAGAGGGGATTAAATAGGTTAAGATACATTCTACTACCCAAGCCAATACACAAGGGCAGTTTTCGGATACTTATCCCGTAACCTCCAGTAAATCACACGCTGTCCCTAAGTCTACACCATAGACTCCGACTGTTACATCATGGGCGTAATCAGGGTGATGTGAACTCTTGAAAGCGTGGCATATCTTCTCTAACCGGGGACGCCAGAAGGAATCAGTGAGCTTGTCTATAATGTCGGGGTATGATGTAATACCCTCCCCTGTAATACCCTCTTTTGTAATACCCTGTGTAATACCCTTTCCCCTGAATCTTCGTACTGCTTCACTACTAGCCTTCTTCTGTTTCTCTTTGTCTTTATACATTATCCTCCTTCCCTTCTGTCAATTCCTCATACTCCGCTTCCGCTTGTGTTAGGGCTTCCCGGTATAGAGCAGCAACTTGAGCGTTGTTTATATTTATCTGCACTCCCTCAGTGTAGATTCTATCCATCTTGTTTAATATATCCACAGCTCTTATAGAAGTGTCATCTAAGTCTTTGTTAGCTATCTTGGTTAAGTGTTGTTTGCGTTCCGTAACACTCATTACAGCGTCATTTTCAGTCTTGCTTCTTAGCTCTTTGAGACGAGCTTGTATATCAGGTTTTTTAAGGTTTTCATTAGCTATAACAGCAGCAGTCTTAGGTGAGTATTTAGCTAACTTTGCAGCCTCAGTAGCGTTACCTAGTTCAAAATACTTAACGCAAAACGTTTCCTGTTTCTGAGTTAATCTTTTATTAATATCTAAATTTTCTTTTTTCATTCGCAATAATACACGGAATAGTGTTTGACAAGAGTATCGGTTAAGTGATACTGTATAGACAGTTCTTTAACAATTGAATATAGCAGGCGAGGCAGGCAGGGTATAGGAGTGTCAAATATGGCAACTCAACCAACTTGCAAGGAACGAGTGAGAGAAAGCCTACGAGGTAGAATCACCGATTTGGAAAAGCTCTGGGAATTGTGGAAGCAAGACACAGAAGCTAGTGACCCTGAACTTGGCAACTTCAACGAGTACGGACTTTGCCTTGATTATGTAGCCCCGGAAACATTTAAGAATCAAAGGCGAGGTTATCTCAGATACCAGTTAAGCTGGGGGGGACCAAGTGATGAGTTTAGGTTCTATCTAGACGAAAGCCTTAACCCAACTAGAATTGAGTACTGGTTCTTAGACTGGTTTGACGGAGCTAAAATCATACTCAAAGGAAAAACCCTAGCCCTACTAGAGGAAATCTACCAAGATTTTAAGGAAACGGGAACAGTGCAATATAAAATAGGAGCAGCACAAAGTTAACCCCTAAGAGTCCTGACCTCGCCGGTTATATCCAGAGGTTAAATAGCACTTTAACAACTGAATACTTTGGAGTTGATTCCTGGGCTGGTAGGAAAGGAGACATAATTGGCGATTAAACATCCTTTATGTGCAGTTAAAGATTGCCCTAGACCCGGCAAGCCCCAAATTTGCTTCTACGATGGCAGGTATCATCATCATGGTTGCATACACTATAACTGTGGCTATCCAAAACATAGCGTAGAATTCAGAAAAGGTGGTTGGTATTGGATTTGTGATGAGCATTACGAACTACTAAAGCAGGAACGTATAGCATGGCACGGTGGTGGAGTACCCCATAGCTAACTAAAACATTTACCAGTCCAGGCATCAGCTTCAAAGTATTTTAAATAACTGAGGGCAGGCAGGGTAAGAAAGGAGAATTATATGGCAGTAGAAAGCTGGAAGCAGGAGCTAGATAGAAAATATGAGCATTTAACCAATATGGGAGTTGTTGAAGTCATAGACAAGGCGAATAAAGTTATCTTAAAAGCCATCGCAGAATTAGATATAATCAGAAAGGAAGAGGGATTATAACCCCTAACAGCCCTGACCCTCAGTTATTAAGTTGTTAGGCTCATAAAGACCAGAGCTTTAAGCCTGGCAGAGTAGAAGGAGAAGGAAATGTTTTATCACAAAGACATCAAGGAAAGGTACACGCTCAAACTCGCAGAGTATCGAGAGACAAAAGAAACTCTACAAAAGAAAGTCAAGGCAACTCAAAAGAGGCTAGACAATCTAAATACTAAGTATAACACGATGCCCTATCCTCACTGGCTAGATTATTACCTACACCCGATTGCCGAAGCCTTAACCGATGAATTCCCCAATTCTCATTATGAACTGGGGGGGCCGTTTGGCCTCGATTGTGAAACGTCTATTTCGCTCTATGAAGGCAAGAAACTACTAGCCTTTCTGCAATTCGTTCCTGGTAATTTAGACGAGGGGGAAATATTTCTTAGGGATTATTCAGTTGATACTCACAGATTCGGCTCTGGCACAATCGGAGAGGTTAATGGCATGAATCACCCAAGTATCCCAATCCCAATAGATGCCGATATTAGCTGGTTCCTAGATAAGATACAATACTTTCATAGAACTGTCAGTCAATGGGAATCAGCTAACGTGCAAAACAAGGAGTCACAATGAAAATCAAGCTACCTAAACTAAAATGCCTCAGATGTAATTGGGAGTGGTTTCCTAAGAAGGAAGAGGTTAGGCGTTGCCCTAAGTGTGGCTCTCCTTATTGGGATAGGCCACGAAAGGGGAGACAATAACCTCTCCCCTCTCATTTTCTAAAGTTGTGTTCTCCTCTGTCCAGGTAAAGTTATCGTTCCATTCCATCTTCTATCCTATGATACGCATGAATCTTCGCTAATCTTGTTGCCTTGTGCCCTTCTCTATCGGTGTATATCTCTTGTATATACTTATAACGCATCTTTGCATGGATAGGATTGGAGCATAAGGCACAGACATAGCTCTCATCTGCGGTGTAGATTTCGTCTTTTAGGTTTCATTGTCTTAATACCTTTTCTCAGAACAGTTGCAAGAAGGGTATTGTCCTACGCCAAAGCCACAAACGGGACAAATATAATTGTGGATAGGACATTCGCCTATCGTTTGAGTTGGCTCAGGTTTAGGATTTCTAAGTGATACAAAAAACTCAGGATGGGAACACATAGGAAAATCTACTTTGAATTTCCTCTTTTTCATCACCAACCTAATCCTTTTGCTAAGAATTTGAGAGCCTTCTTGATAAACTTCATAATACGGCTTCCAATACTAGCCTGACTGCCCCTGCTATAGAAAAGATGAGAATGATAATCCCTATACCAGCACCAGCAGCGTAATAGTGATGCTCTTTTCTCAGGTCACGCCTTAACCGTCTTGTCGGTTCATACTTGAGCTTGCCAAGAGTAATACCCTCAGCGATTCCCTCAATCATAGCGTGCCACTCTTGAGGAACGTCTAAGAAGTTACGAATATCAAACCAGCTAAAAAACCCTTTCATATTGAATAGCAAGTATAGGACTACACCGTATTTATCCTTTCGCCTTACTCCCAGCGAGGCGATGCAGTCCCACATCAATACCCGCACCTGCTAAAAAGGCAACCACTAAATTCTCCCAAGTCGCTACTCCCGACATCGCAGTAGAGCCGACTGCAAATGTCGCACCGGCGAATAGCGACCTCAGAAAGGATGGCAAAAATTTAAGGGAAGCAAATTTCTCCCCCGATTTTGCCCACCCCAACAAAGCCGAAGCTATACCTCCACCCATTGCTGATAATGTTAGATATAAAACATCCATACTATCCTCCTTTTGCAGTATAGACCCTATACTTGCCTGTAAATTATTTCCTTTTCCACTTAATCAGAATTCCTAAAAGAAGCCCCGTGGCAAAAGCTATCGCCCCTATAGTAATGGGATTCCAATATTCAATCATGTGCCTCAAATGCAAAAGCCGCCATCTCTGACGGCTTCGGTACTCCTTCTACACTTGGCAGACGAGCTATTTAAGGCGAAATCACATCTTGATGAGGGCTTACTTTCCGCTTCAGTTACCTTTATCGGCGCTAACCCATACGGGTCATCCTTGCCCCTCACCAAGACGTGATTACACGCCCTATTGTCAATTATACCACATCGTAAGAGGTTTCCGCTCATATTTTCTTAGCCTGTTGAAGAATCTCCCTTATTCGCCGAGGGCTGAGATTGAATGTTATAGCTATCTCTTTCGCAGTTTTAGTGGCGGACATCTTCACTATTATTTTATTTCGTTTGGCGATTCGCTCCTGCTGTTTAACCCTGCGTAACATACTTTCAACATCTCGTTTAGAACGGAAATCATAAATGCACTTAGGATAAGGACAATTTTTGCATATTCCTATACCACCTGACCAACCATGCCCTTTCATTAGTTCACATTCCATTTATATTTACCTTTTGGTGCCTTTTTTGTCGGTAATTCCTCCGCTTTTTCCAGTCATTGAAACCTTCTCTTTTCCGCCTGTATCCCTTGATATAAAGCAGAGCCGTTCTAGCATCCCCGTCTAAAGTCTCAACCTGCTTTGATTAACATACTTTTGGGTATGTTTTTTACGGTTTTTCATGTCCTTTCTCCACTGTGAAAATGACTGTATTTTGCGGTTAAATCCCTTGACATACATTAAGGCATCCCAAGCATCATCATCGAGTGTTTGCAGGGTCTCCCCTGCTTTAGCCTGAGCATATAAAAGTTTGCCCTCATCAAAGGAACTAAGCGAAGTAAGCGTTGTGCCTAATCTATCTTCTACCTCTGCTATGATAATTGCAGGCTTCACAAAATATCCTTCATTCTGAATTCGCCTACTTCTTTTGGAATCTTCCCTTAAATCATATTGCTTGGGCCACCTACCAAGATGGAGAATTTCTGCATTACTCAATACCCAAAGCGTTTGATACGGACACCATCGCAATTCAGCGAATAGATAACCTTCCCATACATATCCTGTTCCATCACATTCATCGCAGGTTCTTTCCTTGTATTGTCCTTTACCTGCACACTTTGGGCATACTCTTGTTTTACCAAGACAAGCTCGCCAATCCTTACAATGACGACAATCCTGCTCCACTATTTCTCCTCAATAAAGCCATCGCATTCTCGGTAATCCTTGCAGTCTCGGCAGTCTCCTGTCACCTTAACTCCATAACCTCTTGACAACAGCGTTTGGCTGCGATTTCGCAGTATTTCTCTTCTATTTCTATGCCGATGCACTTGCGATTGTGATGTTTGGCAGCAACCATTACTGAGCCTGTGCCTAAGAATGGATCCAAAATAATCTCACCAGGAGTTCTTGATATAAGTCGCTTAACCAATGCGAGAGGCAATTGAGCGGGACCAAAACGCCCCTCTTTGAAGTTCGATTGCGGTGTGGCACAAGCAAACCAATTAACAGTATTAGTTTCATTCCAGCGTAGCATTGGCGTTTTATCGCCTTTACGGGCAATAATTACCCAATCCGTCATAGCATTCCACTCCCCCGATATTCGCCGAGTGCCTGCAACGAAGTTAGTCTTGCACCAGACAAAAAGTTGTGAATATGTCCACCCTATATCTTCTAGCATCGGCTTGAACCACCAAAGCATTCGTTCTGATACCGCCACATAAAGCCGACAGGAATTGGCTGCCACTTCAAAGGCAAGCTTCCCCCATTCCCTTGAGAAACTATGCCATTCCTCATCTGAAAGGCGGTCCTCAAAGGTATCCCCATAGTCAAGCCCGATATTGTAAGGAGGTGAAGTCAGCATTAAATCCACACTCTTATCGGGTAAAGTAGGAAGTATCTCCCTGCAATCCCCATGATAGATTGTTACCCACTTGTCTTGATAATAAGGTGTCATTTCCTCTCCGTAGGATTGGGCTTCTGTCTCATAAGTTTGTCTATCTCCTCAACATCTTCTATCTTCGTTTCACACTGAATACTATCCTTCTTAGGCGGTATCCAGTCCTTGCGTTTGAACCTCTTATAAATTCGAGGCCACCGTTTCCTGCTTTGTTCGTTTAAGCTATCTATAAAGTTCATAATAAAAAAGACGAGCACGGTTTCCCGATACTCGCCCCCCGACTTGTTCGATAAGGCTTAGTTAATCCTTAACGCTCTCTATCCTTCTCTTATGCACTACCTTTCCGTTCTCCATAATAATTTCAATCGTCCCATAAGGCACTTCACGCATTAGCATAATAGCCTTTGCCTCTTGAAGATTCAAGGTTTGTTTTACCTTTTCTATCAGCTTTATACCGTCACTCATTTTAGAAACTTGTCTTTGAGGGATTGCAACTCTGATTCACTTATTATAAAACTACCGATAGGCATGGCTGTTGAATAGTTATTCTCAATCTCTCCAAATATCTCCCTCGCTACCTCTTGGCGGGCTTGCTGGATTAGCTCCTCAAAGACATTACCCATCATAAGCATAATGTCTTGTTTCTGCCCAGGTGTTTCAACGACAATTATGTGTTTGTCATACCATTCTACATCGGCATCTCGCTGGGCTTCGGCTGTTAATCTATATTCAGCAATATGCCCGCTATAAGCTGTCGCAAAATCTATCTCCAATAATTGCTCTAACTGTTCATCACTCAATACGGGTGGCTTCTCTTTCTCCATGTTACCTCCTATTTATGAAACAGGGCGAGAATCTGTTTACGGCACTGTTCAAATGCTCCATATTCAGGGTCAAGAGTTAGTTTGCCATCAAAGGGATTCTCCACCTTCTCTATCTCCTCGCATAGTTCCTTAATGAGTTTGTCAAGCTGGTCTGTTAGAACAATACTGGGGTGTTCTACTCCACATTGCCCATCATTCAAGCCTGCTCCATACATAATTAAAAGACCTTGTGCTATCTTCTCTCTCATATCATCCCTCCTGTTCAAGTTCTTTTATCTTAACTTTGAGATTTGCTTTTAATTCTTCCAGCTCCGGCACGGTAAAGTGCTTTTCTTCTGTGGCTTTATCTTCTAGTTCAACGTCAACACCTTCGCCGTAGAGAGCGATAATTGCCCGCCGATATTTCAAGGTTTCGCCATCGCCATATTTATTACACCGCTTGCATTGCAAGTGTACATTCCGGGGATCAAAGAAGGTGGCTGCAAAGTTCCGTTTAATAAAGTGTCCTGCATCAGCTTCGGTTCGTCTAACTAGCTTTGAACAAGTAATGCAGTTCCCGTAATCCAATGTCCCAGTAGTGCGCTGGCAATCTTCCATGCGCCTCAATTTACTGAACAGAACCCAGCACTCCTTCTTGAGCTTCCTTACGCTTTTATACTTTGGCTTCTTTATCATCTTCCCTTCTGCTCTAAATCATGTGGATTTACGGGTAGTGGCATCCAGTGAGTAATCTTGCCTACCCATTCCACTTTAGCAGGAACGCCGACATACCAAGTTTCATCCCTTCTATTATAAAACCCGATATTTATTGAGCATGAGTTCGCTATTAAAACCTCTTCTGATAGCCAAGGGTGATTTATATTCCATTGCCCTTCTGGTAGCCTGTCACTTACCTTTACCCAATCTTGAACCTGATTACTACTCAACTGCACCTCCTTTACTCATTAACTTAATCTCCTAACTCCAAATCACCTTAGCCTATTCCCTTGCTTTTCTTGTCCTTTAGAAATCTATCCCAGAAGTTCACCCATTCATTGCGAGGGATGGTCATCATCTCTGCAACTAAGGGTGAAATGTCAAACTTCTCAAGTGTTCCCCTTATCTCCCTTACTACCTGCTGGTGTTCTGCTAACATCTTCTCATAAGTATCATCGAGTTGGGCTACCATTCCTGCCAGCATTAATGGTGTGGTTCTGATTGTCTCCTCTTGTATAATTACTTCTCTACCTTGAAACTTTATCTTAAATTCACTCAATACATCTGGCTTCTTCATTTCTCCTTACTCCTCTGTCTCGCTTGGTAGTGGTTTTATATCCTCTACATCTATGGCTGTGCATTGCCTTAATTCCTGATAGGCTTCCAACGCCTCAATGCCTAGCTGGATTGCCCCCACCCAGTCAATATCAGTCAATTTAGGGTTTGTGTTAGCAATGAGTTTTTGCTTAATAACCCTGTTTCTTTTAATAGCTTCTTCTAATGTCATATCTTTACTCCTCCTTAATACCCCATTCCTTGAGCTGGGCTTGCCACTTCTCATTACTTATCTCAAAGGCAGAACCACAATAATCACACTCATACTGCCGCTGTTCTTCTATCCACTTCACCACATCTTCTCTCCCTGCCTTCCGAGCCTCAGCCACTTCATTATCTCGTGAGTGATAGGTGATTTCAGCCTGGTGTTCTAAAGTTGCTTTATATTCCGTGCCTAATGCGTCAGCCTGCATCCATGTCCCAGGAATGCCTCGTTTCCCATACCAATCCTTTGTGAATTGGTTGTATTCCTCCAATGTCATCACAGTATCTTCCCATGTATTCATGCTATTCCTCCTTGGAGAGTTCTTGTTTCTCCATAGTATCTTTTGTATAATCTAAAAAGCTCGGCAATCCCTCAAAACTACCATATGCCACAGTTTTATCATCCTCATCCCTGATTGTTATGGTTTTAACCTCGCCATTAGGCATTTGAATTGTGAAGTGTATTTTGGTTCGTGGTGCTTCCCAAGCCTTCATCATTTCATCGAACGCATTACAGGCATCTTCCAATGTATGACATATTTGACCTCCACCAACCTGAATTACAATTACTTTAGCTTCCATATTCCTCCTTTCTTTGTTCCCTCTCTGGGTTACAAATCCTCTTGAGATTGCTGTATATTCAGAAAGTTCGTTCCCTCATCATCGTATTGAAATGTCCATTGCATATTCTTGGGGTGTACTTTCTTATCAGCAGGGACTTTAGCATCAACGATTTTGAGTTTACTTGAATCCATTGCTAGGTAAAGGTCTGCGTTTTTGAGTGTTCCTTCACCCCCCACTGCAATGTCTCTATGATAAGGCTTCTGCAAGCCAATAACTGCTGAACTATTCAATGGTACTAGCTTGTTACTGACCTTCTTTACTGCTGCCCCTATCACATAGAAATCTACACCATCAGGAGCATCTATATAATCAATAACATATAGAGTATCCGGCTCTTTAATATAGTCGTGAAAATTATTCTGAACAAAATAGATAAAGCGAGGCTGCTTCGCTAAGTCAATCCCCATTGCCTTGAAGCGGTCATACATCTGCTCTTGCCCACCTTCCATGTTGCTCAATAACTTAATATTTCTTTTGCCGAGATTCAGGGCTACCGTCCTATATAAGAATCCTGTCTTGCCACTAGACTTAGAACCCGCCACTATTGTAGTAGTCCCTGGGTAAAGGAATACATATTTTCGCAGGTCAAATGGCAATACTATATGGGAATCCCTACGCCCAGTCATATTCGTAAAGTCAATCGGTTGTGTGCCATCTTGAATGGGACGGTAATAGCCATCATTTTTGCCAATAGGCTCACATATCGGATTGCCAACTTTAGGGTAACATAGTTCATGTATATACTTC
>Ga0307427_1000307_pt1 | contig 32913 bp, 30 predicted proteins | sample SalMarWE160190MG_FD_202162 | JGI IMG/M metagenome (GOLD analysis project Ga0307427, IMG submission 202162) | Salt marsh sediment microbial communities from the Plum Island Ecosystem LTER, Massachusetts, United States - WE1603-190 | ecosystem: Environmental > Aquatic > Marine > Intertidal zone >...
TTTAACGTAGACACCCCAGCCCAACTGGTTGAGGTATACAGCCACTATTATATGAGGGGTGAACCCCTCAACACACTTGAGAAAATTCAGGATGCCTATCGACATGCAACCAGGGAAGAGCTTCGCGAACTCGCCGTGCAATTGTTCGACCCGAGTAAGATACAAATTTTTATCGTTGCGGATAAAATGACCCGGGTGAAAACAAAAGACGGAACTGAGCCTACGGTGCAGGAAGATCTTAAATTGCTCGCAAAACGAATTAGTCTTCCTTATCGTGAAATAGCGTTGCGATGAAAACTTTCTAATAGCCTGCTGGTAAGATTCTTTACTGCCTCCATGTACTCCTTCATGCCCCTCAAAAAGATATCATTGTGATTGGCTCCAGGAATCTTGAGCAGCTTTTTATCCGTCGCAGGACATGCATCATAGAGGGCCTGACCCTCAGTAAAGGAAATAATATGATCATTCTCCGCGTGGATGATCAATGTGGGCTTATTAAATGTAGTTATCTTCTCTATGTTATTAAACCCATCTTCCTCTCTTATCCCCAACACCACCATCTCAATGCCTAAAAGCCTCAGAAGGGGGCCGGCATAGGCAAAACCACTTTCAATAATGAGGCCATCAATGTGGTCCATATAATGTGCTGAAAGCTCAAGGGCGGAGGCGCTGCCCAGAGACCTGCTCATTACAATAAAGGGGCCTGTAAAACGCCTATCTTTAAGCCATTTTTTCACATATCCAAATATTATATGAGAATCTTTCATCATGGAAGTAATCGTTGGTTTGCCGGTAGAACGTCCATATCCCCTATAGTCAACTGGAAAAAAATTGATCCCCATCCTCATATATAATGGCGCTATGTCATCATAATCAGCCACGATCTCACCATTTCCATGAAAGAAAAGTATAGTCGGAGTATCTTTTCCTGCCAGATGAAACCGTGCACCAACTACCACATCCTTATCTACCTGTATTAGTATATCTTCAGTAGAGGAAGTGGCACTTGGAGAGCCCCACTCTGGTCTGGGATGAAAAAGAAACATTAGAATCTCTGGTCTATCCAATAATGAATAATCGATCTTTGAGATATCTATCATTTGAAATGTTTCCTTTTTAATGATATAGAATAAAATAAAAATGATATGCTCGTCAAGTGATAAATAGGTTCAAACCTTTACTATTGCTGAGAATTCGATGTCTAAGAGAAAGTAAAACCTAAAGGAGAAATGCGACGATGAAAAAGTTATTGTTAGCAGGAGCCTACTCTCCTATTCCAACCCCCTTTAACACCAAGGGAGTGGTAGCACATGATAAGATGGCTGAGAATATCGCCAAGTGGAGCAAAACGTCTCTGGCTGGTTTGCTTGTCCTCGGCTCTAACGGGGAATTCACGTACCTAAGCGATGAAGAGAAAATCAAGGTACTAAAAACCGCACGTCAGGCCATTCCTAAGGATAAGCTATTCATCGCCGGCACCGGCTGTGATTCAACAAGGGCCACATTAGAGCTAACAGAGCAGGCGGCTGCTATTGGAGCAGATGTGGCCATAGTTATCACTCCAGGCTATTACCCATCCAAAATGGACGGCCACGCAATGCGGAGACACTACCTGGAACTGGCAGATCGCTCATCCTTGCCCATACTTCTTTACAACATGCCCGCTAACACAGGCGTCGACCTTTCTGCAGAAACTGTGGTAGAGTTGTCGCAGCATCCCAATATTGTTGGCATCAAGGATAGCTCAGGGAACGTAGTCAAGTTAGGAGAAATCATTAGGGCTGCATCTCTTGGTTTCAATGTCCTGGCGGGCTCAGCAGGCTTTCTCTACCCAGCCCTGGTTCTGGGTGCAGTAGGTGGGATTATGGCATTGGCCAACATCGCCCCAGAGCAATGCTATAACATCTATCAATATACTCAAGAGGAGCGGTATAAGGACGCCCGACAGGTGCAGCTGAAAATGATCCCCGCCAACACATTAGTGACAGCACGGTTTGGCGTTCCTGGCCTAAAGCTGGCGTTGGATTGGCTTGGTTACTACGGCGGGCCACCTCGATCGCCTCTCGCCCCGCTGGATAAGGCTCAGCAAGCTACATTACGCACAACACTGATTGAAGGAGGAATACTGCACACCTAAGTTAGGTAAAAGCAGGGTCAAGCTTACTAAAAAATCATGGTGTTTTAGCTGGAGGCATCTGCTCTCTCAACTGACATTATTTCTCTGGTGTCAGGCTTGTCTCTAATTCCCAACTAGTGCTGGCATATTCATCTTTTTTCTTTATAAGAAGCCACTCGTTGCCCTTTCGGCTTCCTTTGAGCAGCGTTAAGGTGAAAGCCCCTTTGAGTTTTCTCCCTCTAAGAAAAAAGGTGATTGTTTCCTTTTTCAGCTCAGTGAGTTCATAGGACCCTTTGTCCCAAATTACCACTGTACCAGCTCCATAGTGCTCTTTTGGGATAATTCCTTCAAAATCAATATATTCCAAAGTATGATCTTCTACCAATAACGCCAACCGTTTTTCAGATGGATTCATGGATGGGCCTTTTGGAATAACCCATGACTTTAGAACCCCCTCTAACTCAAGGCGAAAATCATAGTGGAGATGAGTAGCGTGGTGCTCATGAATGACAAAGCGGGGAGCCATGATAATTGATAATTGATACTTGAAACTTGAAACTGGATACTTGAAACGGGTAACTAAAGCCAATTAAAGGATAAAAAAATTATTTATTATTTTTGAGCAACTCTTGCAATTTTTTAAGAAGCCTAATTTAAATCAGTTGAACATATTTGCCTATTAAGCGATTCCGATATGAGATTGTAAATCTATGCAATAATTGTCATAACAAAAATCAAGTTTCGAGTTTCCAGTTTCAATTTTCATACACCTCAATTCTTACTCATCAGATGATTTGCCATCTTTTCCAAACCATCCAGGCTGATTTCGAACATTGGAAAAATCTGTCTTATCATATTAATTGACCTTGTGTAGTCCCACTCAATTGAAGATTTAGGATTAAGCCAGACAGAATGCCGGAAGATACTGGCCAGAAATTGTAGCCTCTCTATGCTGGGCTTACCGCTTCTTTCCTCTATATGGATTGACCCATCTGTGGCCATCATTTCATAGGGTGCCATGCTTGCATCCCCTACAATAATAAACCGGGTTTCCGGGTCCATCCTGGCAAATTCATCTACTGGATGTGGTTTTGCGTATCTTGGAGGATCTGCCCACAGATAATCATATATAGTATTGTGAAAGAAAAAGGTCTTCAGATCCTTAAACTGACTCCTTGAATAATCAAAGAGGCTCTGAACAATGCCAATATATGGATCCATCGACCAACCACCATTATCTATAGCCAGAATAATCTTGAGCCTGTCTTTTAGACTCCGTTCAAAGATGATCTCGATCTCTCCCGCATTTTTCATAGTTTGATAGATAGTCTCATCAATGTTGACCCGATCCTTGGGTCCGGTTGGTATCATATTTCTCAATCGCTTAAGGGCCTCTCCCATATGGCGACGGGTAAGAGGGCCTTGTTGAGAGTAATCCCTATATCTCCTGTCCATTGCTACCTTGACTGCTGATTTATTCCTGGACATACCCCCAACCCTCATACCACCAGGATGATATCCAGAATGCCCCACAGGAGAAGTCCCTCCAGTGCCTATCCATTTGTTTCCGCCATGATGGGCTTCAGTCTGTTCTTTTAATCTTTCAAGAAAGTAGTCAATGAGCTCTTCCGGGCTCAAATGAGCAAGAGATTCTTCATCAATCCCAAGGGCATCTGCAATAGCCTGTGGATCTTTCAACCAAGCATCTAAAAGCGCCTTGGCCGCCTCGGTTAGATCAAATTTAGTAGGATCAGTCAGCTCAATCCCTTTAAAATGATGGGCAAATACTTGATCAAAGAGATCAAAATAACGCTCACTTTTTATAAGTATTGAACGTGCAGATATGTAGAAATCATCAACAGAGTTGATCAGACCTTTGCTCAGGGCCTTCTGGAGCCTCAGAAATGAGGTGGGTGTAACGGGGACACCTACCTGGCGCAATGTATAAAAAAACTCAGTAAACATATATTATAACCTAAACCGTGAGACAGCCCTCTGGGCTACTGCATAATCCGGGCTTTTCTTAAATAAGACTCCAAGATAAGGGATATCGCCTTTTATCAAGTCCTTCACCCTAAAATCAGGATCGGCTTTCATTGCTCTGATCCAGTTTATGAGTTCTCTTGTTGCTGGCTTCTTTTCAACTTCCTTAAACTCTCTGAGCCTGTAAAAGGCGTTTACAGCGCTATCGAGCAGATCCTGGCTTATATCAGCGAAATGAACCTGCACAATCTCTCGCATCATCTCAGGATCGGGAAAGGCTATATGATGGAAATTACATCTTCCTAAAAACGGGTCTGAGAGATCCTTTTTTGCATTAGATGTAATAACTATCACCGGCCGATTCTTTGCGCTAATAGTTTTATCAATCTCGAGGATATCAAACTCCATCTGATCCAGCACATCAAGCATATCATCCTGGAAATCAGTATCTGCCTTGTCTATCTCGTCTATTAAAAGAACTACCTTTTCATTTGAGACAAAGGACTGACCGATTTTACCCATCTTGATATATTCCTCAATGTTGCTTACATCCCTTTTTGAATCCCCGAATCTGCTGTCGTTCAGGCGTGTCAGGGTATCATACTGATAAAGGGCATCAATCAATTTCATACTCGATTTGACATTTAAGACAATGAGAGGCATATTGAGACTTTCAGCGATTGCATAGGCCAGCATTGTTTTTCCAGTGCCTGGCTCTCCTTTTAAAAGAAGAGGCATCTCAAGGGCCATGGTAATATTGACGATTTTTGCCAGCTCATTATCCAGAATATATTTACTACTACCAGTAAATGTAACATCTCTTTCTTCACCAAACATAAATATTCTCCTTTAATAATTTAGATATAAAAATAACCTTTTATTCTAATCATTCAGCCTTAAATAGCAACTCATAAATTGAGAAAAAAGAAAGTGAGCTTTCCCGGCGCGGATTAATAATTGAATAATAAATGAAAACTCTTTATCATATTCCCTTAAAGCCAACACATAATCTCTTTCTTTTGCACCATTTATCTGATATTTTCGTCTGAAATTATTTTATAGATAATTTTCAACAGATACTCCTTGACAAGATCTTAATAATTTTTATGGAATTAGCCATGCTCGTAAAAAAGATCGTCAGAAAAAATCTGGCACGTGAAAAAATTATTTTTTTACAACAAGATTATTCATCGATAGCACACATTTAGTTCACTAAAAATGGTATTGAGGTTACGAGATATTTTTCCACATATGGAAGGGGTAACCATGCTATGAAAAAGAAAAAAGTTGGCTTCATCGGCGCAGGTAAGGTAGGTACAGCCCTGGCTACAAGACTCTCTAAGGGTGGCTATCCTATAATTGCTGTAGCTGATACGAACTTACGTGCCACTGAAAAACTGCTGGATCTGGTGCCAGGTTGCCAGGTTTTCCAAAATGCCCAGCAAATAGCAGACAACGCCGAACATGTCTTTATAACTACCCCAGATGATTTCATTCACAAAGTAGCTTCTGAACTTACCTGGCATCCTGATCAGAATGTGGTTCATTGCAGCGGTGCTACTTCAATCGACATCCTGGAGCCTGCAGAAAGATCTGGTGCCATGGTGGGTTCATTCCACCCCTGCCAGGCCTTTGCCAGCGTTGATCAGGCTATAGAAAATTTACCAGGTTCTACCTTTTCCATTGAGGCCCAATCCCCATTGCTGAATATTCTAAAAGATATGGCATCATCGATAGGGTGTGACTGGATAGCGCTTAAACCAGGAGACAAGGCTCTCTACCATGCCGCCGCTGTGTTTGTAAGCAATTACTCTGTTGCGCTTTTGAAGGTGGCTACGGATTTGTTTCAGCATTTCGGTGTATCCCCAGCTCAGGCAACTAAAGTTCTCATGCCCTTAATCCAGGGCAACCTCAACAACATGAGGAACCTTGGCTTACCCTATTGTCTTACAGGGCCTATTGCCCGCGGGGATTTCAGCACCATTGAAAGGCATATATTAGCTTTAACAGAAAAAGATCCTTCCATTTTGAAACTTTACGCAGAGTTCGGGCTGCAAACTGTCCCAATCGCCCTGGAAAAAGGCACCTTGGACGAGAAAGCGGGTGAAACGTTGCACACACTTTTAAAAAAAGCTATTGGTACTGGAAGTTAGTATACAATCGAGCTGGTGGAGTGTATATACATGAAGGCTTAAATGATAGTTTCTATTTGAGCCAAGCTCTGCCATAACATGGCTAGGGAGACAGTAAGAAAAATCAGAAACACTAAGCACTAAATTCTAAACTCTAACTATTTTACTACAGGAGGGTATTTTTTATGAATAGGGTATTTTTTTCCATTGTATGTTTACTGTTGACTGTCTGTTTTCCATTAAATGTAGGCGCCCAAAAAAAGACAATTAAATTGAAACTCGCTACGGTGACCACAGCAAAGCACGCGTATAATGTGGGGGCGATTGAATTTACCAAGCGCATCAAAACAGCTACTGGAGGGACTGTTGACATCCGTGTCTTTCCAGGAGGTCAACTCGGAAAAGGGGAAAGAGAGCTTCTTGAAGGGATGCAAATTGGCAACATTGATCTAGCCGTAACTGCTACCGGACCTATTTCCGGCTTTAGCGCAAGCATGATGGTTTTGGACTTACCTTTCCTTTTTCGAGACTACGAGCATGTTGACGCAGTGCTCGACGGTCCTGTTGGGCGAAAACTCTTGGATGATTTGGAGAAAAGTGGGCTTAAGGGGCTTGCCTTCTTTGAGAACGGATTTAGGAATTTTACCAATTCAGCTCGTCCTTTGTTAAAACCCGAGGATTTCAAGGGACTGAAGTTTCGAACAATGGAAAATCCAGTTCACCTCGCTTCTGTTCGCCAACTCGGTGCCCAAGCAGTGCCCATGAGTTGGGGTGAAGTGTATACCTCCCTTCAAACAAAAGTGATTGATGGGCAGGAAAACCCGGTTGCCATCATTCACGCCTATAAGCTCAACGAAGTTCAAAAGTATTTGAGCCTCACTGGACATTTTTATTCACCCGCACCTTTGACCATGAGCTTAAAGAAATTTAATTCCCTCAAGCCAGAATGGCAGAAGCTTTTCATCAAAACGGCTGTGGAGGTGGCCGCTTTTGAAAGAAAAATCATTCGAGATAACGAACAGAACCAGCTTAAGGATCTAAAGGCCTGGGGAATGGATGTCAAGACTGTGGATAAAGGCAGCTTCTTCAAGGCCATGCAGCTCGTTTATGATAAATACATCAAACAGTATCCAGGCTGGGAGCCGGTGATCAAAAAAATCACGGAAACGAAATAAAACACTCCTTCACAGGGCTAAGGGATCAAAGAGGACATTTTAATCATATGTGGGGGAATTTATTCCCCAAATCCCCTAAACAAGAGCAATTCATCTCCCTGCACGGCACGTGTTATTCTGGCAAAATTTCATACATTGGAAAGGGGGAAGTTTTGTCCTTCCCTTAATTAATGAAAAATGGGGCGAATAAGCGATATAGTCAATCGAATTACGGAAGTAGCAATCGTTATTATTATCTCCATCATGGCTGTGGTAGTATTTGTCGAGGTCATCTTCCGGTATGTTCTCCCCCTTCCTCTTTTCTGGACAGAGGAGTTCGCCAGGTATTGCTTGGTATGGTCTTCCTTGTTAGGGGCCGGTGTCGCCCTGAAGAGGGGTGAACATATCGCTGTGACATTTTTTACAGATAAGTTTCCTAAAGGAATCCGAATGGAGACGTCCCTGTTGGTGCAAATTTTTATTGCTGCCTTTCTCGGGGTGATATTTTGGGGGGGTTTCTGTCTGGTCATAATAACGCGCCATCAATTGAGTCCTGCCATGCGCATTCCAATGTCATGGCCGTATATGGCTGTTCCCATTGGTTCTTTGATCATGTTAGTCCACGAAATTACCTTTATTTACCTACGATTAAAGGGGATGATAGAAAGTAGTAGACACAATGCCGGAGTAATTGGAAGGTAAATCAAATGTTAATCCTGACTTTGCTCATCTCTTTTGCCTTTTTCCTCCTTATCGGTATTCCCATTGCCTTTGTCTTGGGGCTAACTCCGTTTGTGGCTTTTATTTCAGGGGGTGAAATCCCTCATATGTTAGCTGCCCAGCGGATATTCACTGGAATGGATAACCCGGTACTGATGGCAGTTCCATTCTTTATTCTTGCCGGCAACATCATGAGCGCTGGGGGAATGACCAGGAGATTGGTGGCCTTCTGCAATGTTCTTGTAGGGTCGTTCCGAGGTGGGTTAGCTTACATCAATGTGATCATCAGCATGCTTTTTGCGGGGATTACTGGTGCCGCTGTAGCGGATACGAGTGCTGTTGGGTCGATCCTAATCCCAGCGATGAAAAAAGAGGGATATGATGTTGATTTCTCAACCGCAGTCACAGCTACATCCTCCACTATTGGGCCCATTGTACCTCCCTCAATACCCTTTATTATTTACGGTGTTCTGGGAGAGGTCTCTATCGCCTCCCTTTTTCTGGCAGGCTTTATTCCAGGGATATTGTTAGGGCTCTCCCAAATGGGTGTGGTTGCCTATTACGCTCGTAAAAGAAATTATCCTAAGGGATCTCAGATAGCAGTCAGGGAGGCCTTAAAGGCGACTTTTGATGCAGCACTGGTTCTGATGATGCCCCTTATCATCCTGGGAGGGATCTTAACAGGAATATTCACCCCTACGGAAAGCGCTTGTGTCGCCGTGTTCTATGCCCTTATCATCAGCCTGTTTGTGTACCGTGATATCAGGCCTATCGATCTACCAAAAATCATAATAAATACCGCGGTAACAAGCTCGCTGGTTATGCTGGTCATCGGAACCGCGAGTATTTTTTCATGGCTCTTGGCCAGCGAAGAGATTCCACAATATATAACTGAGGCGGTCATTAATATAACCCATAACCGCATCGCCATTCTACTACTTGTAAATATCGTCTTGCTCATCGTGGGGACATTCATGGAAACCACAGCTTCCCTGATCATCCTGACTCCGGTCTTACTTCCTCTAATGAACAAAATAGGAGTAGATCCCCTCCATTTTGGCGTTATAATTGTGCTTAATCTGGTTATTGGCCTCACCACCCCCCCTGTTGGCGTATGCCTTTTCATTGCGTGTGCTATAGGAGAGATAAAACTCGAACAAATCACCAAGGCCATACTCCCTTTCCTCTTGGCCTCCATCATTGTGCTCCTTATTGTAACCTATTGGGAATCCTTGGTTATGGTTATTCCCAAACTATTCGGCTATAAACCACTTCTCCTTTCAGGTTAAGAGGCAGCCTAACTCTTTTATTCTTATACATTTGACACCCAAAGGAAACGTCTGTATCTTATAGCCTTCTGTCAAAAAGAGGATTTTTATTACGAGCTTTGATAATCTTATGGAGATACTGGAATACATAGCTGTGAACCTGGATCTGGAGGAAATCAAGAGAAGGCTTCATATGGAAAAAAAGAGGGATTGGAGACAAATCCAAACCCTTATTGATGAAGTCAGACCCCTGATATCAGCAAAGGCTATTTATAGGGTTTGTTATATCGATTCAAAATGTGAAGATGCCATAACGATAGATGGGAGAAGTTTAAAGAGTCGTGTCCTGCGTAAAAACCTTGGTACCGTGGAGCGGGTTTTCCCATATGTTGTTACCATTGGCAATAGACTGGAAGAAAAGGCAAGGGCATCCAATGATTTGCTAAAAGGGTATTATCTCGATACAATTGGAAATGTAGCCTTGACCGCTACGCGAAAATATCTAAAAGATCGCCTGCGATCCAGATACGCACTCGATGGAATGTCCTACATGAGCCCGGGGTCTTTAAATGATTGGGCTATTAAAGAGCAAAGGCCACTGTTTTCAATCCTTGGAGATGTGGAAGCCTCTATCGGCGTAAGACTAAACGAAAACCTTGTCATGATTCCGAATAAGTCATTATCAGGAATCTATTTTCCCACGAAAATTCCATTTTATAGCTGTCAACTGTGCCATAGAGAAGACTGTCCGGCACGAAAGGCTCCCTATGCTGAAAAGTTGGCCAGAGAATATGGAATAGTGGAATGATTGAGCTGAAGGATACTTATTCCTTATTGATATAATTTTCCTCAATTTGCCTGCCATCAACTAATCCTTTCTAAATATAGTGTTAGATCTGTTACTATTTTTAGAGATTATTCTTGTCAGTTCATAGAATCCATCTGCGAAAGGTTTATATGCAAATCCTTACAGTATAATCCAAAAGCTCGCGAAATTTAGACTCGCATCTTTTTCTTGACATTTTTATTATACTGAAACTATATAGGGGCATAATTTTGAAAAAATAAAAGGAGTTTTCGAATGATCGAAATACGTTTTCATGGACGGGGAGGTCAGGGGTCGGTAGTTGCATCCAAGATCTTAGCCACATCTATATTCCTGGATGGGGAGTATTCCCAGTCCTTCCCTGCCTTTGGGGTAGAGAGAAGGGGTGCGCCAGTTACGGCCTTTTTACGAGTAGATGACAAACCCATTAGGATACGCACAGAGATATATGAGCCAGATCATATTGTCATCCTTGATCCCCTCTTGGTAGATCAAGTTCCTCTTGCAGACGGACTGAAAAAGGAAGGCATCGTCATCATCAATAGCAGCAAAAAGCCAGATGAGTTTTCCGATAAATTCAAAGGTTTTCATGTGGCAACTGTTCCGGCTGGCAAAATTGCTGTAAAGCATCATCTTGGTTCACCTCAATCTCCTATTGTCAACACAGCCATATTAGGCGCTATTGCCAAAGTACTTGGGGTAGTTTCAATGGAGAGCCTGATTGAGGGCATCAAGTCTGATGTGCCAGCTCATACAGAAGATAATGCTGCCGCTGCTAAAGAAGCGTATGAAACGGTAAGCGAGGTAGTCAAACTATAAGAACTTAGGACGCAGACCCGCCTGCTGGATGGCGGGTCTGCGTCCAAAATGGGATTGCCTATCCTATCAAGTTAGTTTGCTCCTGCCCGCCTCGTCCCGCACTGCGGGACAGGAAGGTCACTTATCTTCGATAAAACAGCAGGGAAATATTGGTTTTGCAAGAAGATTCATCTCATGTCTACGCTTGTCATATAATAGTTTTTGGTTTGTAGTTCTAAGCTCTCTAAATAAAAGATTACCCTCCTGGTCAGATAATATTTTCTTGTATAGGTGTTGATTGTGGTTAATTGGGCACAGATATTTCTAAATTCGGGTATCACTGGCAGCCTGTATCTCATAGGGGCAGTCGGTTTAACCTTAACATATGGTCTATCAAAGTTTCCTAACTTTGCCCATGCGGAATTTATTACCTTAGGTGCATTTTTTGGATATATTGTTGCTGAACCCTTAGGTTTAGGCCTGCCACCATCTTTAGTCGTATCCTTTCTTGCCACAGGCTTAGTTGGTCTTTTATGTTATCGAGCTGTTTTCCAACCATTAAGCAAAAAAGGGGCAACCATCATTCATCTTATGGTTGCATCAATAGCCTTGGGCCTGGTCTTAAGGTATTCTATTGGATCCATTTGGGGATGGGAGCCATTGTATTTTAAGACTTCTTGGCCAAGCTTTGATATTGGCATGATAAGGATTACCGGTCTATGGATATGGCTCATATTCGTTGCTATCACACTTTCTATTATCATGCATCTTATCCTTGTGCACACAAAAATAGGGAAAGCTATTAGAGCTACCAACAGCAATCCAGAGTTGGCCTTGGCCTCCGGGATAAATATCGATAGAGTGATTTTAGTGACCTGGTTTATAGGGGCTGGCCTTGCTGCCGTTGCTGGCATATTCCGCGCAGCAAATACTCAAATCTGGCCCATGACCGGTTGGGATATCATATTACCTATATTTGCCGTTGCCATTTTGGGAGGCATTGGGAATTTTTATGGCTCGATTGTAGCTGCTTTTATTATTGGATTGGCAGAAAATTTAGGAGTAGTGGCGCTTATGGCCTTAGGGTTTTCCACTTCGTATCGTATAGCTATTGCATTTATAATCCTGATAGTAACACTGATAGTAAGACCAGAGGGACTCGCTATGTTATTTAGGAGGAGTTGATTGGACCCATTAGTATATGTTCTTGATTTTATTGTCCTTGTTGGCATTTTCAGTATATTTTCTTTAAGCTTAAATATAGAGTTTGGATTTGCTGGATTAGCCAACTTTGGTAAAGTCGCCTTTGTGCTTATTGGCGCTTATACCTATACCATTTTGTCTAACATTAATGTCCCCTTTTATGTTTGCCTTATTGCCGGGGCTATAGCCTCTGCTATTATTGGTTTTCTGGTTTCTTTACCTACCCTTAAGTTGAGAGAAGACTATCTGGCCATTGTTGTTTTAGCCTTTGGGGAAATCTTAAAAGTAATAGTTAAATCAGAGGATTGGATAGCAGGTGGAGTGTGGGGAACGCCTGTCTACCCGGCTATTTCCGTTACCGGCTCTTCTGCTCGCCTTGACATGGTGATAAATATAGCCTTGGTCTATCTTTGTTTATCTATTTCTTTTCTTTTGCTTCAATTGTTATCCAACTCTCCCTATGGTAGAGTGATGCGGGCTATCAGGGAAGATGAGGTGGCCGCTGAGGCATTAGGGAAAAATAGGGCCAAATACAGGGCGCAAGTATTTGCATTAGGCTCTGCTATAGCAGGATTGGGAGGAGGCCTATATGCTCAATACCTCCAGTTTATTGATCCTTATATGTTCGCGCCTATGCTTACCTTTACTGTGTGGATAATGGTCCTTTTAGGCGGGCCAGCCAATAACTGGGGTGCATTATTAGGAGCAGGCCTGGTCCAACTATTTGATAGGGGGGCAAACATTGCCAAAGATTATTTGACGCTACCTATCGACCCAAGCAACTTACAATATATTATATATGGCGTATTAATTATTCTGGTTTTGCTTTACAGACCTCATGGGTTATTAAAAGAAAGCCAGGTTAAGACAAAAGCAGTGGAGAGCATTTTTAATGGAAGAGGTTTTGCTAAAAATAGAAGGGATTAGCAAACATTTTGGCGGGGTTTATGCTGTCAATGGAATAAGCCTTGATATTACTCCTGGGAAAATCTGGGGTCTTGTTGGCCCAAATGGCAGCGGTAAAAGCACTTTATTCAATACTGTCCTTGGCATTCATCAACCAGATGAAGGAAATATTTATTTTAACGACAGATGTATTACAAACCTGGTTCCTCACCAAATTTATGATTTGGGCTTGGTATATACCTTTCAGGTTCCTCGGCTTTTTCAAGCACTGAGTGTATTAGATAACATGCTTGTGGCTGGAAGAGGGCACAAGGGAGATAAATTATTATTTAGCCTTTTCTTCAGGAAAAGCTGGCAGAGAAAAGAAGTTGATCTGGCTGAAAAGGCCATGGAAATCCTTGAGCTTCTGAAGTTAGATCATTTAGCGTTATCACCGGCAGGAGAACTATCTGGTGGACAGAGAAAGCTGCTGGAATTAGGGAAGGGACTGATGGCATCTCCAACATTATTGCTTCTGGATGAACCAGCGGCTGGTGTGAATCCTAACTTAGGCAGGAGCATGTTTGAGAAGATTGAGGATTTGTGCCAAAAGGGATTGAGTTTCTTTATTATTGAGCATAGACTTGAGCTATTATTTGACTTTGCCCATTGGATTTATGTTATGGATAAGGGTAAGATTGTATTAGAAGGTAAGCCACAGGAAGTGGCAGAAAACCCTTCCTTTTTTCATGTGTATTTAGGGGATGAATAGATGTCATCTATCCTCAATGCTAAAAATATAATAGCTGGGTATGGAGATGCCGCTATTGTTCGTGATGTATCTATTGCCGTAGATAAAGGTGAGATAGTTGCTATTGTAGGGCCTAATGGCAGTGGAAAATCTACCTTACTCAAGTGCCTCTTAGGCTTTGCCAGGTTATTTCAAGGACAGGTCTTTTATCAGGGGCGCGATGTTACAGGCATGGCTTCGTATAGATTAATTAATCAAGGTATAGGTTATGTGCCTCAGATTAATAATGTCTTTCCAAATTTAACTATACCAGAGAATTTAGATATGGGGGCCTATCACAGGAAAGGCAGAAACTCAATTAAGGATGGAATGAAAGAGATATATGAAATGTTCCCCGAGTTAGAGGAAAGAAAGAATTCTCTTGCAGGAAACCTGAGTGGTGGAGAAAGGCAGATGCTGGCAATAGCGAGGGCCATGATGCCGCAGCCACAAGTCTTATTGCTTGATGAACCATTAGCTTCATTATCCCCTAAACCAAGTTCAGTCATACTATCCAAGCTCATAAAAATTAGAGAAGCAGGCATGGCAATAATAATAGTAGAGCAAAATGTTAAGAAGGCATTGAGCATATCTAAACGAGGCTATGTTCTGGTCGAGGGAATTTGTGCTATGGAGGGAGACTCAGAGTTTCTGTTTTCGCAAGATGGATCAAAGCAACAATATTTAGGACTATAAAAAATAAAATTTTCTACAGCATTTATTATTTAAAAACTGTTGACCATCAGTAAAATTCTTTGGAACGGGGCTGATTTTAACAGGCCTTATTTTTTTCATTCTTCTTTCAGGCTAAATTGATGATAGCCTATAATATTAACATTTATAAAAGGGGGGATATCAATGACAAAGAAACTATTATTACTAACGGCACTATTTTTAGTTGTGCCACTCTTAGCTTGGACTCCTGTAAAAGCTGACACCATCAAGATAGGTTCTCTTTTGACTACCACAGGAGACCTTGGACCTATGGGAAATAGAATGGCTAATGGCGCACGATTGGCAATTGAAGAAATCAATGCCCAGGGAGGACTTTTAGGAAAGAAAGTGGAGTTCGTTTTGGAAAACGATAACTGTGAACCAGCTAAAGGACTGGAAAGAATAAAGAAGCTAATAGATATAAACGGTGTGAAGGTCATCGTTGGGGCAATGATTAGTGGCAGCTCTTTCTCTGCAGGGCCCTATGCGTCAAGGAAAAATGTGGCTTTGATATCGCCGTCAGCTACTGCCGCCAAGCTTTCTGAGCAGCGCTGGACAAAATGGTTTTTCCGAACCTGTCTTCGAGATGACCTTCAGGCTAAGGTATTATCCGATATCGTCATGGATAAAGGTTTTTCCAGGCTGGCCACCATAGTGCTTGACAATACGTATGGGCAAGGTCTGGAGATAGCCCTTGTTGAAATTTTGAAAGCGCAAGGATGGAAGGGGAAGCATGTTGCTGCTGTACGGTATGATCAAAAGAAAAAGGACTATTTGACCCAGTTACAACAAATCAAGGATAGCAAGCCGGATGTCGTTTTTGCTTCTACTTATGCAGATGATGGGATAATAGTTTTTAAGCAGGCATTGGATTTAGGCCTGGACAAAATACCATGGTTGGGATGTGATGGCAACTATGGGTCAGGTTTGTTCAAAGAACCTAAATCAGCTCAATTCATGGAAAAGGCATTTTTAGCTGGCACCAGGTCTGCTGGAGGATTGACAAAGGCATATGATACGTTTGCCAAGTCATACAAAGACAAGTTTGGTGAAGCACCAGAGGTTTATTGTGATACCACCTATGACGCAGTTTGGGTAGTTGCCAAGGCCATAAAAAAGGCTGGTAAATATGATGGTAAGGCAATCAGGGATGCCATGGAGACTATAAAATTGGATGGCGCCAGTGGTCCTATTTCATTTAATGAAACATGTGACCGTGCATCTGGTACCTTTGAACTTTGGAAAGTTGCTAAAGATGCTAAGGCAAAGACTGGCTATAGAAATGTTCGGATAAAGCTGGTGACTATCCATTAATAAGAGATCTTTTTATGACTACATAGGCTCAATGCCTGCCAGCAGGCATTGAGCCTATAAACAGCAAATGACCCCGACGCTTCGCATCAGGGTTATATATGAAAGAAACTATCCATTGAGCATGGTGATGTCTTTTTTTGCTTTATGCCCTTGAAACAAGGTCCCGTGCTCGGGTCCGGATAATCGGGATTTATTGCAACGTGACAATTACTATTATAATCTCCGTCTGGCAAATCCCGATTATCCAGACCACTCCTGTGCATTTATGAGGGCATAACAAAAAAAGATATCACCATGCTTTTTTACATGTTAAGTTTATTAGGAGGTATTAAATATTTTTATAATATGAAAAAGTTTAGCCAATTAGACAGTTGTAAAATCACCATTCTCGCAGAGGACTCTGTGCTTTATGAAAGCCCATACCTGGGGCAACATGGCGTTTCATTCTTGCTTGAAGGGATAAGTGGCGACACGAGGAAAAATATTCTTATTGATGTAGGCCAAAATTCAGAGGCACTTTTACACAATATGAAAATAATGGGAATATCCCCATCAATCATTGATGCAGTTGTATTAACCCACTGCCATTATGATCACACCCAGGGAATCACGAACATGGTGAGGCAAATCGGGAAAAGAGATCTACCGATGATTGCCCACACAGAGATTTTTCGTCTGCATTTTATCACAGAGCCGTATCACAGGCTTGTAGGAATTATGCCGGGTGATTCCAGGGATGAGATTGAAAGAGCTGGCGGAAATATTTCCCTGAGCAAAGAACCTGTAATGATTATGCCAGGGGTTATGACAACTGGAGAGGTACCCCGGCGCAATGACTTTGAAAAAGTGGGCATAGCCCTGAAGACAATTGAAAATGGAAATATTGTAGATGATGCAATGCTTGACGATACCTCTATTATAGCAAACATCAAAGACAAGGGTCTTGCCATAATAACTGGTTGCAGCCATGCTGGTATTATTAATATTGTAAATTATGCTAAAGAGATAACCGGTGTTAGCAAGGTAGAGGCAGTTATCGGTGGCCTGCATCTTGTGGATGCAGCCGATGATGTAATCAATAAAACCGTCAAGGAACTTGATAATTTGAATGTGTCATGGATAAGCGCTGGCCACTGCACGGGCTTTAAGGCGCAGGTCAAGCTTTATCTTACCTTTGGAGAAAGATTTTCGCCTTTACATACAGGAATGGAATTTAAATTACCTTTAACAGAGCCCTAACAGGCCTTTTGGTTTAGAGAAAGATATTTATACTGAGGAATTAAATATGAAATACACTGAAAAACAGGTTAACGTCCCGTTATGTGCAATATCCACCACCTCCGGATTGGTCAATAAGACCGGGACCTGGAAGTTTGCTGAACCGCACTTTGTTGATCGTATTTCCCCATGTAATCAACAGTGCCCTGCTGGCGAAGACATCACTGGATATATGTATCTGGCTGGCCAGGGGAAGTTTGAAGAGGCATGGAGACTAATTATGGAGGAAAATCCCTTCCCTGCAATCATGGGTCGGGTTTGTTTCCATACCTGTGAGGAGCAGTGTAACAGAAAAGACCACGATGAGGCTGTATCGATCCACACAGTAGAATGCTTTATCGGTGACTATGCCCTTTCCCATGGTCTCACAATATCAGGTATCCAACCAGAAAAGGACAAAAAGGTTGCCATTGTCGGTGCTGGTCCTGGAGGCATGAGCACTGCCTACCATTTGAGGCGTATGGGATATATTGTTACTATATTTGACTCTAATCAGAGCCCTGGCGGTATAATGCGCTATGGTATTCCTTCCTACAGGCTCCCTGACACGATTCTTGATGGTGAGATCAGCAGGCTGTATGATATAGGGATAGAATTTAAAATGGGACTAAGGGTAGGTACAGATATCACCTGGGACTCCCTTGAAAGCCAGTTTGATGCCGTATTCATTGCTATTGGGGCCTGGGAAGAGACCAGTCTCGGTATTGAGGGCATAAACACGAAAGGAATATATAATGCACTTGATTTTTTACACCAAATCAACCTGGGTAAAAATCCAAAAATAGGCAAAAAAATTACTGTCATTGGCGGTGGAAACAGCGCCATAGACTGTGCCAGATCCTCTCGAAGGCTCGGGGCAGAGGTAATCATTGTCTATCGTAGAACTGAAACAGAGATGCCAGCCCATTGGGAGGAGATTGAAATGGCAAAGGAAGAGGGTGTTCAATTTCTCTTTCTTGCCACTCCACAAACGATATCTGGCAATGAGCACATTACAGGTATCACACTTGAAAAGATGTCCCTGGGGGATGTAGACGACTCTGGCCGAAGACGACCGCTACCAACTGGGGAGACATTTGATATTGATTGTGATGGGATGATCATAGCCATAGGAGAAGCTACTCACGTAGCTGATCTACCTCCTTTTATCTCGCAAAAAAGAGGACTGGTTTCAACCGATCAAATGGGACACACTGATCACTCAAAGATCTTTGCTGGTGGAGATATTATCGATATCCCCCACACAGTCACTCATGCTATCGGTTCAGGCAAACGCGCCACCATAGCCATTGACCAATTTCTTGAGGGAATAAAGGGTAAGGAGGATAGCCTTAATCAATTCAGGTGGGGGGAGAAAGGAAATGTAAGTATTGGCCGTTTACACGGATCGACCCAGTTTTTGAGAAGAAATCCAACCTCAGAGGTAATAGACTACAGCAGTATGAATGCCTTCTATTTTGATCACCGCCCAAGGATGAAAAGGAATAGAATCGCTGCAGAGGAAAGATTAAAGGGCTTTCAGGAGGTGATCACATCCCCTTCTCAAGAAGAGGCAGTCTCCGAGGCCCAGCGCTGTTTTAATTGCGGTTCCTGCACCGAGTGTGGAAATTGCTATATCTTTTGCCCGGATAATGCCATAAAGGTCGATCCAGGTGGCTATGGATATATTATAGATATGGATTATTGCAAGGGATGCGGTATATGTGTCAATGAATGCCCTCGCGGGGCAATGAAAATGGAATTTATGGAGTAGAAATGAGGGACGAGTTCACCGTTCACCGTTTTCCGTTCACCGATAGACAAAGAGCAGCAGTGAGCGGATACAGTACTCGGTAACGGTCAGGGAAAAGAGGCAGGTCTTCCGAGTCCCGGAACCGGGATCGACCAGGGTAACGGTAACGTAAATGGGGAACAGACCTAACCGGGTAATGAAACGGGTATTGTGACCGAAGCCGATCCCCGGTGAACGGAAAACGGTGAACGGTTACAAGAGGAGTAGAAAAATGAGAAAGGTATTAACAGGAAATGTGGCAGTAGCCTATGGGGCAATGCTTTCTGATGTGCAGATAGTTGCCGCCTATCCAATTACACCCCAGACAACCATCATTGAGGAGCTGGCCAATATGCAGGCTGATGGACGGGCAGATTTCGACTATATCAGGGTAGAATCTGAACACTCAGCCATGGCCGCATGCATTGGAGCCTCAATGGGTGGAGCACGAGCATTTACTGCCACCTGCGGGCAGGGATTACTACTGATGCATGAGATGCTCCATTATGCGACTGGTGCGAGAACACCTATAGTGCTCGCCAATGTCAACAGGGCTGTAGCTGCCCCCTGGACCATCTGGAGCGATCAAACCGACTCTGTCTCGCAAAGAGAGACCGGCTGGATCCAACTTTACTGTGAGGGAAATCAAGAGGTCCTGGATACCACCATTATGGCATTCAAGATTGCAGAGTCCTTACGCCTCCCCGTAATGGTTGTGCTGGATGCATTTTTTCTCTCCCATACCTCTGAGCCAATCGATATCCCGGATAAGGAAAAAGTAAGGGGCTTTCTTCCCCCTTTTGCTCCAGGAGAGCTGTGGCTAGACCCGGATAATCCAAAAACCTTTGGTGGCATTACCATGAATACTGACTATATGGAATTCAGATGGCAAATCCAGAGGGATATGGAAAAGGCCAAAGATGTCATCACCTCAGTTCAGGAGGAATTTGCCAGGGTATTTGGAAGAAAATATCACCAGGCGGAAGGATACCAAACCGATGATGCGAATGTTCTTATGGTTTTCTCAGGCACTGTAGCATCTACTGGAAGAGATGCCATAGATTCCTTAAGGGAAAAGGGAGAAAAGGTAGGCATGGTAAAGCTAAAGACCCTTCGACCATTTCCAAGGGAGGAAGTTATAGAGACCTTGAGCGGAAAGAAAAAGGTCGCGGTTATTGACCGGAATTTCTCCCCAGGTGGAACAGGCATTTGGGCACAGGAGATCAAAAGCGCCCTTTACGAGCTTCCTGAACATGAAAGACCACTTATCTATAGCTATATTGCAGGTCTTGGTGGCAGGGATATAAGTGTTAAAACCATTGAGGAGATTTACAGGAAAACACTGAGAGATGATCGACCAGATGATGTCGACATGTGGATAGGAGTAAACTATGTATAGCCTAAATCAAAGATTTGACAACAGGGATATCCCTGAAGATGAGTTCATGGCCTCTGGAAATCTAGCCTGTGCCGGTTGCGGTGCATCTCTTTCCATGAGACTTGCATTAAAAGGCCTCGGAAAACCAACCGTGCTTGTTGTGCCTGCCTGCTGTTGGACGATCATACCAGGCACCTGGTCTTTCTCCACCATGGATGTGCCCCTTTTTCATTGTGCCTTTGAGACAACTGGGGCAACCATATCTGGTGTTAAGGCAGCATACAGAAAAAAAGGAATGGATGATGTCTGCGTTGTCGGGTGGGCAGGTGATGGAGGCACCTTTGATATTGGGATCCAGGCGCTGTCAGGCGCTGCAGAGAGAAATGATGATGTTATCTATGTATGCTATGACAACGAGGCCTACATGAATACTGGTATCCAACGCTCAAGCGCTACACCGAAGGGTTCCTGGACAACAACAACTCCGGTTAAAAAGCCTAAGTTAGAGCAAAAGAAGGATTTTGATGAGATAATGATTGCCCACAGGATCCCGTATCTTGCTACTGCCACAGCCGCCTATCCCCAGGATATGATCGCCAAGTTTAAAAAGGCCCGGTCAATCAAAGGAACAAAATTTATCCATCTTCTTGCCGCCTGTCCCACAGGCTGGAGAATGCCTGAGAATTTATCCATAGAGGCTATGCGCCTGGCCGTGCTATCCAACATCTTCCCTTTATATGATGTGCACAACGCTGAGATCTATACACAAACAGTGGTCCCTGATGAAATTATCCCAGTGGAGAAATATATCCACCTTCAGGGCAGATTTAGACACCTGACCGAGCAAGACATTAAAGAATATCAGGAGATGGTGGATAAAAGGGTTGAGCGTTTACAAGAGAGGTTTGAAAAAGGAAAGGCTTAAAATCCCCTATACTCCTCAATGGCAGATCTAAGTTTTTCCAAGTCAGAGATTCCAGTTTCTAACTATTCAGCAAATGACCCCGACGCTTCCTCTCGGCCATGAGCTCAAGGCCGAATGGCGCTTCAGGGTTATATATGAAAGAAACTATGTGGTTGAGCATGGGGATGTCTTTTTTTGTCTCATGCCCTATAAGTAATGCACAGGCAGGCCCCGATAAATCGGGGCACCGACCGCCATGTTGTATAATAGTCAAATCCGCGTTGCGCGTGTGCCCCGATTTACGGGGCACGCTGAGGCCCCCTGTTAAAGGGCATGCAGCAAAAAAAGACATCCCCATGCTCTTTTCCGCGGTTAGTTTCTTAGGAGCTACGAATGGACACAAATGAACCTGCCCGCCATCCGGCAGGCGGTGTTAAGGATAAAGTTATTTTAGAAATTAAATCTGTAGAAAATAATTGTTTGTGATAATTAGCTATAATTTGGGGCTGATATAGTTTTTTATATCGGGCTACGTAATTAATAGATGTTCTGATAATGAGTAACATTACTATATTGTTCATTGTCCTTGCAATTATTGGTTTTACAGCGGCAATCTGGACTTATCTGAGGCACCGGAAATCCAGGCGTTGAATTGATAGATCGTGATCCACGGTTTTTCATTTTCAAATTTCTCTTCGAGCTATAGGCATATTTAAAATCTTCAGAATCTAGCGAAGCTGTGCCTTTAATCCCCGCAGCCATCTGCAGGGACGGGCTATGAGACAGTGTTTGTCCCTTACATTGGAATATACTGCCTTTTTTCCAAGTCTCACTTATCTTGCCCTATAGCCTCCCTAATGGCTCGAAGAAGATCTGCTAATGCATAAGGTTTCTGTAGAAATATAAATCCCCTTTCCCGTATTACAGGCCATTGGGATTTATGATCTGTATAGCTACTGCTCAATAAAATCCTAAGTTCAGGTTTGTGTGATAAGAGCTGGTCAACTAATTCAAGGCCGGTTTTACCAGGCAAAACCACGTCACTGAAGATGAGATCAAAATTCCCTCCCTCTTTCTCAAAGATATCAAGCGCCTCTTCTGCATTTGCTGTCTCATATATAATATAGCCGTTTTCCCCAAGCGCACTTGTGGCAAATTCACGAACTCCTTCTTCATCCTCCACTAAAAGAATACGTTCACCACTGCCTTTAAGCTCTTTTAGTAATACTGTCTCTTTAGTTTCTTCTTCTGCCTTTAGGGAAGAAGCCGGCAGATATATCTTCAAAGTTGACCCTTGCCCGACCTCACTGTAAACATTTACCCACCCTTCATGCTGTTTAACAATGCCATAGACAACGGACAGACCAAGTCCAGTACCCTTTCCAGCTCCCTTGGTGCTAAAGAAAGGATCGAAGATGCGCTGAATGGTCTCTTTATCCATGCCCACCCCTGTGTCCTCAACAGTTAAACATACAAATCTACCTGGGCGTGCATATGTGTAAGTCTTGCAGTAATCTGCATCCACATTCACATTCTCAGTGGTGATAGTGAGTGTCCCCCCTTCAGGCATGGCATCTCTTGCATTGACTGTCAGGTTCATGATCACCTACTCGAGGGTTCCTGCATCTGCCCGGACTGTCCAGAGTTCAGGGTCAAGCTCGGTATTGATGGTAATATCCTCACCGATGAGACGATGAAGCATCTTAAGCAAATTGTCAACCGTAGTGTTGAGATTGATAGGGGTAAACTTAATTGGCTGTCTGCGGCTGAAAAGAAGTAGTTGACGGGTGAGGTTTGCAGCCCGCCCTGCTGAAAGTTCTATTTGCTTCAGGTCTCTATATAAGGGATCTGTTTCGTCCACTTTCATCATTGCCAGATCATTGTGCCCTCGAATAGTCTGGAGTATGTTGTTGAAATCATGGGCCACCCCTCCGGCCAATATTCCAATAGCATCCATCTTCTGGGCCTGGATGAGTTGGGCTTGCAGCTTTTCTTTCTCTTCCTCTGCCTGCTTGCGCTCCTTGATTTCCTGTTTCAGGCGCACATTAGATTCTGCAAGTTCCTTAGTTCGGGCGTCAACACGTATTTCTAACTCATCATGCGCATTGCGCAGTGCCTTCTCTGCCTCTTTGCGAATAGCGATTTCCCTGCCGAGTTGACGATTCTTTTCCTCGATCTCTTGCTCTCTTTTAGAGGCTTCCTCCAGTCGTATATGGAGAATAAGCTTATGCGTGTTGATTCGAAGAGTAATAGCCATTCCAGTCAAGATAATAATCGCCAGTGCCCCCATTGCCAGAAACAGGTGCCAGGGGGCCATGGGGCCGAACACCTCAGAGGCCGGTAAAAATGTAACCAGGGACAAAGAGGTATCCTTAACCGGCATTTGGATGGCAAGGATATCCACCTTGGCCCCATACTCGTTAATTACCTCAAACTGATCAATTTTTCCCGTCTTTGTACCGATAAGGTCAAGCAAGCTGGGAAGGTAAGCAAAATATTGCATGTCTGCCGGCAAGGGCAAGAGGCCTTCCCCGCTAACAATAATAACAGACTGTTTCCAGGCTCCCTTTGCCTCCTCCACAAGGTGATAAACAGCTTGAGGCGAGATCCATGCCATGATCTGCCCTGCATATTCGGTTTTAAAAAAATAGGGGACAGAGACAATCAAACTCAAAAATCGCCCATTACATATGACAACACTAGCCACTTCCGAGCTTTCCGGCATAAGAAAACTTTTCCAGTCCCACTCATGCTCCTGTTTTGCCCTTTCCAGTTTGCTATCCACAAATAGTTTTCCACTGCTGTCGATAAAAACAATACGGGTATATATCCTGTCCCCGAGGAGCTTCCTGTCCGAGGAAAAGCGATCAAAAATTTCAGATATGTTAAGCAGGCTGGCCCGTAATCCATACTCCATTGACATCCCGAGTGCCTTATTTTCAAAGAAGGCAGAGATTGCCCTGATAGAAGCAAGCTCCTTTATATCATTTTTTCGCTCGGAGCAGAAATAACCCAATGCCATTGAGCGTTTTTCCGTGTCCTTCTTCAGATGATCCAGAGTGGATTTCTGCAATTTCACCTGCGACAGATAATTTACACCAACCAGTAAGCCAATAAACCCAATCAAGAAAACCCCTGCCATTATAGCAGCGACGTTACCCTTTGTAATCATTAACCCCAAGAACGATCGCATAGCCACCACCTTTCACTCAAAGTTCCTTGTTACGTTATCCTACTTTTATTTGAAGAATTCATGGTAGTACTTGAAAACGTTTGGATAGTATTTCTTGACAAGACTAAGATATGTTCCATCCTTTTTGCACTCTTTGAAAAAGCGATTAAATGCATCCCTCAACAAGGAAGATGCTTTCCTGAACCCACAACCCATCTCTTGCATGTCAGACACCGGGCCTATGACTTTAATCTTGCCCGGCCATTTTTCAATGGCGACCAGGGCATCGGGCACATCCAGGATGGTTGTTTCGGCATCACGGTTGATGATAGCAGGGGCGAGCTCATTCAGGTTCCCATCGAACAACCTGACCCTTGCTCCCCTCCCTTTCAGGCCATAAAGGGATGGATCAAGGCATGTATTGGCCACCCCCAGGACGCTGTGACCCCAGAGCAGTGCCTTTACCGCAGCGATGTCCTTGATGGTGTTACCACTGGGTTTGATAGGTTTTATCGGAGAATCCGCTCTTGCGATTAGCCAGACTTGAGTGGCGAAGGTAGGAGTGGAATAATCTATAATTTTTTTACGCCATGGAAGAATGGTCAAGCCATTGGCAATGATATCTCCCTTAATTGGTACAATGCCGAGGATTTCGATATCCTCACCTTTGGGTTTGACGTTTTTCCCAGCTAAGTCAGGGATCACATTTTTCCAGTTAGTCTTGATGTATTTATATTTCACATCAAGATGTTTGGCAAAGAGCTGGACTAATTCCACATCCAGCCCATCCCCGCTTCCTGTAACAAAGTTTGCATAAGGAACACCAAGGTGTCGCAGGATTCCTCTTTCCTTGATTTCATTAAGATCCGCTCCTCCATAGGCAGATCCAACAGACGTGATTGCTACCATGGCAATCATACACACCAGGTTTCTGATGCAAGGTAAAACTCTTTTTCCATGCTTCATTTTTACCTCCTTAAAGATTTTAGAGTAACGTTTTACCATTCACAAAATCGGCGCAAACCACTACTTCTAAATTCCTTCGCTGAGCAGAGTTACCTTTTCCTCTTTTAATCTTCGAAAGGATGCCTTTTCTACTGCATCTTTTATTGCCTTAAGCTCTATGGGTTTATCAATAAAATCGCTGACACCAAGCCTGAGCGCCTCAACTATCTTTTCTTTTTCGCCATATCCTGTCAGCACAATGATCTTTATGTCAGGGATTATTTGTTTCATTTGCCTTATTAACTCAAGCCCGTGCATCTCTGGCATGTTTAGATCTGTGAGGACTATTGGAAAAGGAATCTCCGCAAAGGATTTTAGGGCCGTCTTTGGTGAGTCAAATGTAAGAACCTTATAACCAATTCCTGTAAAAAAGTCTTTCAGAAGATTAAGGATAGCGATTTCATCATCCACGATCATAATGCGTTTCTCTCTTTTCTCTATCACTTCAAGACAGGCATCCACAACCTCATGGTCATAGATGAGTCTACGGCCTTTTTTAATCTCATCTATGGCCGCTGCGAGGCCCCGTGCTGGCCTATAGGGCCTGTGATTGGTCATTGCATCCACCACATCGGCCACAGATAGTATTCGAGATTGCCTGATAATTTGCTCTCCCTTCAAACCATCAGGGTAACCTGTACCATCCAATCGCTCATGATGCTGGAGTGTGACTGTTGCGACAGGCCATGGAAAATCTATATTTTTTAATATCTCATAGCCAGTACGACTGTGGAGTTTAACCATGCCAAACTCCAGATCGGTAAGCATAGTTGGCTTGGTCAGTATTTCTGCGGGCACTGAAACTTTTCCAACGTCATGAAGCAGACCACATACCCTTAACCCCTCGATCGTATCTTCATCCATGCCCATCTGCTTCCCTATAGCCACTGCAAGCCGAGAAACACCTTCAGCATGGCCGGCTGTGTAAGGATCGCGTTGCTCCACCATTTTACCCATTGCCTGGGCGATCCCCTTAAAACTTTGAACCAATTGGAGTTGGGATTTCTTTTGTTCAATTTTGATTGATTTTATCTCCGTTATATCCCGTAATACGTGTATGTATGTACTCGATGCCCCATTTTTATCAATAATTGGAGATATATCAATAAGCATGGTTTTCCCCAGATGTGGGATGTACTCATCCCAGTTTTCATGCGTGCCACTTTCTGAAACATGGCTATGTCTTTGGTGGCATACCTCACAAGGATTTTCCCGGCCATAAATGAGCTTGAAGCAGGATTTACCAACCAGGTCTTTTGGGTTACCTTTAAAAAGCCTTGCCGCGGCCTTATTGAGTCTGGTAATGGTCAGGTCGGAATTAACTACGAGGACTGCATTCATCATGGAGTCAAAAGTCTGACGCCATTCTTCAGCAGCTCTTAAGAGTCTATCTCCTGAATCTCTCATTTATAGTCAACGTCCTATATAGGTTGACATGCTATGAACTGTCATTGCGAGCGAAGCGAAGCAATCTCATGAGATTGCTTTGTCATCCCACAAAGCTGGATTCCTCGCAATGACAACTTTGTAAAGTGATATGCCTTTAGTCTGCATATCATATCAAGCATTCTCTATAGTCTTTTTTAAAATTTTCAAATTAACTGGCTTGGTAATCACCGCATATATATTAAAATTTTTAAGCCTGGCTATGTTGTTATCTGTGGCATGACCTGTGAGGACGATTATCTGGCTGCGAGGACTTGCCTGTTGTATCTTTTCTGTCATGTTAAAACCATTGAGTTCTGGCATAAGCAGATCCAGAATAATAAGATCAGGCTTTCGATCCCCTATAAAAAAGGCTGCCTCAATGGGGTTACTAAAGGTCTCGAGCTTATACATATATGGCATATCATTGGTGGAAAAAAATTGTTCCAAAAGATTTAGAATCATCTCCTCATCATCAACAGCCACTACCAATTTTTTTTCTTTTACCCGAAGGAAGGCAGGAATGGGCATGCCATGAGCATTCAAAAAAGATATCAGATCCTCTTTGGAAACCCTGTATCTCCCACCAGGTGTACGAATTGCTTTAATTGCTCCTTTTTTTATCCAATTGGTAACAGTTACCCTATGAATACCAAGAATCCTGGATAGATCAATTGATGAATAGCTTTCGTCAAAAATCCCCATCTTGCGCCTCTAATGCATAGATTTTTTTGCCATTTTGTTCTTTATGCAACATATGCATCATATATATTAATATTCATCATGTCAACTAATAAATGACGTTCTTAAACTTTTTTTACCTTTTATCATTGTGCTAGCCTGACAATTTTTTCATCGAGCCTTTTGAAGAAGAAAGGCAATTAAATAAATTGACACTAAGCCATTAATCGCTTATGCTCTTATCTGTTAAGGAGGTGATTGTTTTATGGCCACAGCAACAGTCAGGATTCCAGAGGATAAAAGAGATATCCTAAAGATTATCTCAAGTATGGAAAAAAGGGAAATAAAAGAAATCCTTTCCGAGCTGATAGATGAATATATTGAGAGGCATAAAGAGACGCTTGAACTGCTTTCCAAACCTGAGTGGGTAGAGATAATTAAAGCTGGCAAGGAAGAGGTGGCGCAAGGAATTAAAGGAAAAGCTATTAATGAGCTGGAAGATTGAAGTTAAGCCAACAGCAGAAAAGAAATATTTAAGGATAGACAAACGAACAAGAAAAAGGATTAAAAAGGCCTTACAGGAATTGGAAAAAGCAAAAAATCTTTTATTGCATCAGAATGTTAGGCTATTAACAGGACAGCTTCAAGGCGATTATCGCCTGAGAGTTGGTGATTGGAGAGTTCTTTTGACGCTAGAAAAAGAGAAAAAAATTATCCATATTTATGCTATCCTTCCTCGGGGAGACTCATATAACTGATTTAGGATGAGAATAAGTATGTAGTAAGAGTTTTCATATTGAAATTCTAAATCATTTAATATGCAAGGAGAATAATGGCACAAACACTGCCCATCTCGTAGATGGTGAAGTTAATAGCTGCCATGCATAATTTCGAGTGAATATCAAGGAGGTTAATCCATGATATCCAAAGAGGATCGAAAAATCCTAAGCGAGTTTTCACACCGTTTGTTCCGGCGATTCCCGGATGCACGCCTCTGGGCCTTTGGCTCACGTGCGCGTGGAAACGCTACATGGGATTCCGACTTTGACATTTGTATTGTCCTGGATCATACGGATGATAATATAGACCAATGGATTCGTGACGTAGCCTGGGAAGTCGGCTTTGAGAATGAGCGAGTCATTACCACTGTTGTCCTCGATACATACCAGTTTGAAAAAGGACCCATGTCTGAGAGCACGCTTGTGGCAAATATCCTCCAGGAGGGTATAGCCGCATGATCAACAGCAATATACAAGCCTTAGTTACTTACAGACTTGAACAGGCTGATGAGTCTCTGAACGCAGCACGGATTTTGCTTGAAAGGGGACTCGCCCGGCCATCCGTCAATAGGGCCTATTATTCTATGTTCTACGCTGTGCTGGCGCTTCTGGCAACACGTAAACAAGAAACATCCAGACACAGCGGTGCAATTTCTATTTTTGATAAAGAATTTGTAAAACATGGAACCTTTACTAAAGATCTTTCCCGTTGGCTGCACGATGCCTTTGATTTACAGCAGCGATCAGATTACGCTATAGAGGTTCAGGTGGCAACTGAAAAGGCAGGGGAGATCTTGGAGCACGCTGGTTCTTTTGTAAGTGAAATTAAGGCTGCTCTCACCAAGCTTATGGAAAGCCAGGATATTTGAAGCCCTCTTTTGCCTTATAAATGGTAACCATTTTCCCCTCCCCCCCCGCTTCATACCAAGTTGCTTTCAACCCGCTGCTATTTTTAAACGTCATTGCGAACGAATGTGAAGCAATCTCAATAGGATAGATTGCCCCGTCGCTTCGCTTCTCTCAATGACATGATTGCAACTTGGTATCAGTACTCTTCTCAACTCCTCGTTTTATATGTAAGCTTACCTGCCAATGGTATTGTCAAATCCTTTAAATTCCTACAAAAGGAATCAAACGATTTGACACTAATTCCTCAATTGCTTATGCTACTTTTATTTTCAAAGCTCATAGCAGTATGGCTATGAATATGGTCTATACTGTTGCAATAATCTAACACTTGATAGCAGGAAATCCCATTTTGGACGCAGACCCGCCTGCCGGATGGCGGGCAGGTTAACGCAGATTTTTTGGATTAAGAAATAAAAAATTATTATCTGCATGTATCCGCGAAAATCTGCGTCCTAATTTAAAATAAGGCTATGACTATCCGTAGAGTTCTCATATTTACTCCAATAATAATCATATTATTCTTGCTCCAGTCATATTTCTGGGTACCTACCTATGAGGAGCAATCAAGGGGCAACCCAGAACGCCTTAACGAATATATCGCAGCATCCATAGGTGATGCCAGCATCCTCAATCCGATCCTGTCAGCAGATTCTGCCAGCAGCCAGATAGAGTCTATGGTTTTTGAAGGACTCATTGACAGAGATGAGGACCTCAACTTCAGAGGACGTCTTGCCACTTCCTGGCGCATACATGAAGAGGCCTTCTTTTATGTAAACGAGGGGATTGATATACACGGTTATGGAAAATTAGGCGCTAAAGAAGTGATTGAGCTTCTCAGAAGGGCTAAAGCTGGAGATCTGAAGATTAGCGACAAGACTAAGGCATCTTTGGATAATATTAGAGATATTTCTATCATTCCAGCCAGTGAATTTTTGGTAACGAGATATAAGAAAAAGACAAAACGAGACCAGCAAAAGAAAGAGGTAAGGATTCAGGTCAAAGCGCCTGCCAGGATTAAAATACTCTTACACAGTGTCGATCAAGATCTTTTTCAGAACCTCTCAACTATTTTGGGTAAACAATATTTTATCTCCTTTAATGGAGAGCCTTATTTAAAATTTGATCAGGAAGCTGGGCAGAAAAAAAGGGCTAAATATGCAAGAGAGATCCTCCCTTCTACTGAACATAATCCGATCATGGTCTTTACATTACGTCCCAATGTAAAATTTCATGATGGCCACATCTTTGATGCACACGATGTCAAATTCACCTATGAGGCAATCATGGATCCAAAGAACCTCTCCCCACGGGTAGCAGATTATGAGCCAGTCAAGAGTGTGGAGGTAATTGATGCCCTAACCGTGCGCATTGTTTATAAGCGACTCTATTCTCCAGCCCTTGGCACATGGGCAATGGGGATACTCCCGGAGCATCTTTTAAATGATGAGGCCTTAAGAGATGAGGCTAAAAGAGCTGGAAAAGAGCCGAAAAAATTTTCCTTGCGGGAGAGCAGCTTTAATCGCCACCCCATTGGATGCGGTCCCTTTGTGTTCAGAGAATGGAAATCGGATCGATACATCATCCTGGATCGCTTTGATGAGTATTGGGAGGGGCCACCAAATTATAACCAATATATCTATCGGGTCATTCCTGACCTTCTCACCCAAGAGATGGAATTCTATGCAGGCACTGTTGATAGTTACGGTGTTCAGCCCCATCAAGTTCAGCGCCTCGAGAACGATCCAAAGTATCAGAGCTTTTCTGGGCCCTCTTTTGGTTACACCTACATAGGTTATAACATGAGGCGAAAACCTTTTGATGATCCTCGAGTCCGTATGGCCCTGAGTATGGCCATTGATGTGGATAAGATCATAAAATATGTCCTCTATGGCCAGGGGGAACGTATTACTGGACCATTTGTAAAACAAACCGATTATTACAATCATAGTATTAAGCCAGTTCCTTATGATCCCAAGGGAGCACTAAAGCTCCTTGAAGAAGTGGGCTGGAAACGAAACAAGGAAGGCTGGCTTGAGAAGGACGGAGAGAGATTCCAATTTACCCTCATCACCAATAGTGGCAATGATCTCAGAAAAGCTATCTTAACCATTGCCCAGGACGGATGGAAACAGATCGGTATTGATGTGCGCACCGATCTCTTAGAATGGGCAGTGTTTATTCAAGAGCGTGTGGATAAGGCAGATTTTGACGCCCTCATCTTGGGCTGGAGCATGGGGATTGAACCTGACCTTTATCAGATATGGCATTCGAGTCAGGCCAACCCGTATCAGCTTAATTTCGTGGGTTTTAAAAATAAAGAGGCAGATGATCTCATTATCAAGATCCGGCAGGAATATAATCATGATAAACAGGTAGACTACTGCCACCGCCTTCACGAGATCATTGCAACGGAACAACCCTATACTTTTCTTTACGTTACCAAGTGGACAGCTGTGTTAGATAAAAGAATTGTAATAAAGGAAATAGATTCAAAAGGGAATACCATCTATAAAAAGATCACGCCTACCAAAACAGGAGGTTATACGTTTCATTTCAACAAGTGGATAAAGCTTTCTGATGCACCTAGCTTTGCACTGGATGGGTAATTATGTTTATTGTGTTAATAGAGTTTATTGTGTTTATTGTGTTACTAAATCTAATAAAATTCTTTTAAACCCAATAGACTCAACAAACTAAATGCGGGAGGTAGAATAATTGAGTTTAGGCTTAAGTTTTTTATAAAACTTTAGTTCACTTTAGGCACTTTAGGCACTTAAAAATGTTATCATTCATTAGCCGTAGTATCATACAAAAAATCATTACTCTTTTCTTTGTTTCAGTAGTCTCCTTTTTGATCATTCATCTTGCTCCTGGCAAGCCGAGCCAGGTTGATCCCCTAAATCCCAAATTCACCCCAGAGATGGTAGAGCGATTTCGGAAAGAATTTCATTTAGATAAGCCTCTCTATACGCAATATCTTCTTTTTTATAAAGATCTTTTCACAGGAAAAACCGTTTCCTGGAAAGACAACCAATCGGTGCTTAAAAAGATATGGGAGCGATTTCTGAACAGTCTTCCTCTTTTTATTGTAGGGACTCTCCTTACGTGGACTTTATCTTTTCCCATCGGTATACGATCAGCACTATTCAGAGGGGGATTCTATGATCGAAGCGCCACATTCTTTTCATATCTATTGATATCTATTCCCGGTTTCTTTTTTGCCTATATTCTCATTATCTTTGTAGTTACCCGCTTTCATGTACCGGTAATTGGCATGGAAACGTTTGGACTCGGCATTGCTTCTTTGCCCCATCTTGTCATGGATAGAATATGGCATCTCTTGATTCCGTCTGTACTGGGTGCTACTGGTGGGATTGCAGTGCTTTCCAGGTATGTGCGCAGTCAAATGCTCGAGGTAGAAGGACAGGATTATGTACGTACTGCCAAGGCAAAGGGTCTCCCTTCAGAGGTGGTCCACTACAAACATGCCTTGCGCAACGCTCTTTTGCCATTTGTAACCATGTTTGGACTGATATTGCCGGGCCTTATCGGCGGCTCTGTAATCATTGAATCCATTTTCTCATGGCCAGGCATGGGCAGGATGGCCTATGAGGCCATTCTGGCCCGAGACTACCCAATTATCCTGACAGTTAATTTTCTTTCAGCGGTGCTTGTACTGGCAGGCACCTTTGTGTCTGATGTGCTCTA
>Ga0307427_1000315_pt1 | contig 31925 bp, 28 predicted proteins | sample SalMarWE160190MG_FD_202162 | JGI IMG/M metagenome (GOLD analysis project Ga0307427, IMG submission 202162) | Salt marsh sediment microbial communities from the Plum Island Ecosystem LTER, Massachusetts, United States - WE1603-190 | ecosystem: Environmental > Aquatic > Marine > Intertidal zone >...
GCGCGTCGCCCGCCGGGGCCGCTTCTTCGGCAGGCTCGGGGGCGGCTTCTTTCTCGGCCTTGGCCTTCTCGACCGCTACGCGTTCGGCGGCCTTGGGCGGGGGGCCCTTCTTTTTCTTCTTCCAGGACCGCGGCGGCGCCTCGTTTCCTTTGGCGTCGAGGCCCAGATGGGCGAGCAGTTCCGTGACCGTCTTCGACGGGCTGGCCCCGACCTGGAGCCAGTGGACCACCCGCTCGCGGTGGATCTTGACCTTGTCCTCGTCCCTGAGGAGCGGGTCGTAGTGGCCGAGTTCCTCGATGACGCGGCCATCGCGTGCCGCGCGCTTATCGGTCGCGCAGATACGCCAGGAGGCCCGGTTGGCCCGTCCCAGCCGTTTCAGACGAATGCGTACCGCCACGTTTGAGGGCTCCTTCCGTTGGGTCTTCGTGATACGGCCCTTGACTCGGCTGTTTGGAAAGCGGCGTAGTGTAGGCGCGCATGGGGCGGTTGGCAAGCACAAAATCGGGTTCTGCGGCGTGCGGCCGCGGACCCGGTCGGCGGGCGCTGCCGCCGGCCGGCCGGACACGCCTGCCGCTTGCACGTTGGGGGTGCGGCCGTTACCATCGGACGAGGCGAGCGACCCGGAAAGAGTACACGCGTGGACACCGACCGTTTTGACGAACTGGTCAACGAGGTCGTGGACGGTCTGCCGGCGGAGTTTGCGGCACGCCTGGAGAACGTGGACGTCGTGGTGGTGGCTGCGCCGTCGCCTCGGACGCTGCGGGACATGGGCCTCAGCGGACGCGGGACGCTCCTTGGACTCTACCGCGGCGTTCCTAAGACGCGGCGTACCACGCGATACGGCAACGTGCCACCGGATCAGATTATGATCTATCGCGAACCGATTCTCGCGAAGGCCCGCGCGGAGTGCCCGGACGGCGATCTCGACGCCACAGTCCGGACGCTGGTGGCCAAGACCGTTCTGCACGAGATCGGCCATCATTTCGGCCTGAGCGAAGCCGAGTTGCGGCGCATCGACTATGCGTAACGTCAAGGTGTGCGAAGGCGCGCGGGGCAAGCCCCGCGGCTAACAGGCCGCCGGCGCGCTGGCGTATTATCCGCCCGGCAAGCCCCGCGGCTAACAGGCCGTCGGCGCGCCGGCGTATTATCCGCCCGGCAAGCGCCGCGGCTAACAGGCCGTCGGCGCGCCGGCGTGTTATCCGCCCGGCTTGCCCCGCTTGGCGTTGTGTTAGCCGCGGGGCTTGCCCCGCGCGTGCCGTTCGGAGGGCGACCCCTGTGTCGATTGTTCGACGTCATGCCGACGGTACTGTGGTGGCCGTCAAGGTCGTGCCCGGTGCGTCGCGCGAGGGAATCGTCGGTCCGCTGGGCGAGCGGCTGAAAGTGACGGTCCGCAAACCTGCCGAAAAGGGCGCCGCCAACCGGGCGGTGGGCGCGCTGTTGGCGAAGGCGCTGGCCGTGAGGGTATCGGATGTCGAGATCCTCCGGGGCGGCGCGCGCGCCCGGAAGACGTTTCTCGTCCGCGGCCTGGTCCCCGACGAGGTCCGCCGGCGCCTTGGCTTGGCCTGAAGTCTTCGTTTTTCCCGTGCCCCCCGTCACCGGCGAATGACGTGGTTGGTGGAGGCGGCGGCGCGCACTTTTTCCCCGGAGGGCGTTAAGATAGGCAAGGTGTGCGGCGTGTGCGGTCGGAACGGGGGCAAAAACCGTGCCTTTTTGCCTGCCGATTTGACGGCGGGCGGTTTTTGTGGTATAGTTTGGATGCCTGTCTTCTGACTGGGGGTTGTTGAAGTACCTGTAAGGGGGTTGTGCGAGGGTTTCTTCGCACTGGGGGTAGTGCGATGAAGGACGTTTTAACCACGGGGGAGGTGGCGCGCATCTGTGGCGTCGCGCCGCGAACCGTTTCCAAGTGGTTTGATGCAGGCCAGTTGCGCGGATTCAAGATACCGGGCTCGCGGGATCGTCGTATCCCCCGTGAGTCCCTCGTGCGTTTTATGAGGGCCCACGGTATTCCCCTGCGCGGCCTCGACGGGGCCGTCACGCGTGTTCTCCTGGTGAATCGTGACTACGAGACCGCCGACGCCCTGCGCGTGGCGCTGGAGAGCGGCTTCGATTACGAGGTCCAGGTGGCCACAGGCGTGTTCGAGGCAGGGCTGCTGGCCCGCCAGACGCGACCGCACGTCTTGCTGCTCGATATATCGCTGCCGGGCCTGAAGCCGCAGGAGATGCGGCTGGCACTGCGGTCGGATCCCGAACTGGTTGCGACGCGCGTCGTGGCCGTCGAGGAGGAACTCAACGAGGGCCTGGTCAAGCAGCGTATGAGCGAAGGTTTCGATTCCTGCCTCGCCAAACCGTACAACCTGTCGGGCGTGGTCCGTACGATTGAGGAGGCCACCAACATCGTCGCTTGAGTCGCGTGTGTGTGAGCATTTTCCGGGGGTCGCATCTTGCGGCCCTTTTTCTTTTGCGCGAAGGACGCATCGGCCGCCGGGCGCGCGCGGCTGGCCGCGCGGCACACGGGGGGATGAAACAGTTTCTAAGCGGTGGCGGGCGCGGCCGCCCGCCGGTATACTGGGACCGTGACACCGGAACCGATGGGAGGCCGCCATGAGCGCTGACGCCAAGCCCTACGAGCGGTTCACTTCGCCCCTGGTCTCGCGCTACGCCAGTGAGCGCATGGCGCGCATCTTCAGTCCGGTCGCCAAGGTGCGAACGTGGCGGCGGATCTGGATCGCACTGGCCGAGGCCCAGCAGGAACTTGGCCTCCCCGTTACCGACGAGCAACTCGACCAGATGCGGGCCCACGCCAACAACGTCAACTTCGAGCGGGCGATGGAGTTGGAGCACGAGTTGCGGCACGACGTCATGGCCCACGTCCACGCCTTCGGCGAGCAATGCCCGGCGGCCCGGCCCATCATCCACCTGGGCGCCACCTCGTGCGACGTCGGAGACAACGCCGACCTCGTGACCATTCGGGATGGTCTTGGCGTCCTGGCCCGCCGGCTGGTTGCGGCCATGGAGCGCCTGGCCCGCTTTGCCGCCGAGCACAAGGCCCTTGCCACGCTCGGGTTCACGCACTATCAGCCTGCGCAACTGACGACGGTTGGCAAGCGGGCGTGCCTGTGGCTGTGGGACCTCGTGATGGATTACGAGGCCGTCGAGGCCGCGCGAAAGGGTCTGAAGTTCCGCGGCATCAAGGGCACCACCGGCACTCAGGCCTCTTTCCTGCGCCTCTTCGACGGCGACCACGAGAAGGTCAAACGCCTCGAGGAGATCGTCGCCGAGAAGATGGGCTTTGCCGAGGTCCAGCCCGTTACCGGCCAGACCTACACGCGGAAGGTTGATTCGCAGGTCATGGCGGTTCTTTCGGGCATCGCCCAGAGCGCCCACAAGTTCGCCAACGACATCCGGCTGCTCGCGAACCAAAAGGAGGTAGAGGAGCCGTTCGAGACGGCGCAGGTTGGCTCGTCCGCCATGGCCTACAAGCGGAACCCGATGCGGTCCGAGCGGATGACGGGCCTGGCGCGCGTGCTCATCCACCTGGCGCCCGCCGCCGCCGCGACGGCCGCCGAGCAGTGGCTCGAACGCACCCTCGATGACTCGGCTGCACGCCGCATCGTCCTCGGCGAAGGGTTCCTGGCGGCCGACGGCATCCTGAGGCTCTATCAGAACATCGTCGAAGGGCTGGTGGTCTATCCGAAGATGGTCGCGCGGCACATTGCGGCGGAATTGCCGTTCATGGCCACCGAGAACATCCTGATGGCCGCCGTCAAGGCGGGCGGCGACCGCCAGACCCTCCACGAGGCCATCCGCCGCCACAGCCACGACGCTGCGCGGAACGTCAAGGTTGAAGGCGGCGAGAATGATCTCCTCGAGCGCCTCGAGGCCGACCCCGCCTTCGCCAACGTGGACATCGACGCCGAACTCGACCCCTCGTGCTTCATCGGCCGCGCACCGCAACAGGCCGCTGAGTTCCTCGCGGCCCACGTCCAGCCCATTCTCGACGCCCACACGGACACCGCCGGCGTCGAGGATGAGGTTAACGTCTGAGGCCCCGCAGCGTGACGCTACTGGCTGCTTGCAGCCGGTGTTCGTGGACGCGCGCCATTCGAGCCGGCTGCGGGAGCAGCCGGTCACGTTGCCGGACGGGCTGTTCAGGAAAGGGGCTGGAGAGGGTTGAAGATAAGAGGCGATACACGATAATAGCGACGTTGGGCCTCACGTGGCACTGGGCTGCTGGCCGCAGTGGTGGACGAGCATGAATTGTTTTGCTGGTGAGCCATGCCTAAGCGGATAAGAGCAATCGCTGAGCCTGAGCTTCTTGGGTGGGCGCGACGGAGCGCGGGCCTTGACCTGGAAGAAGCGGCCAGGAAGGCTAGCGTCAAGCCCGAGCAGCTGGAGGATTGGGAGGCTGGCCAAAAGCAGCCGACGATAAACCAACTCCGCTCACTGGCGCGCGTTTACAAGAGACCGCTGGCGGTTTTCTTCCTGCCGGAGCCGCCGCGCGACTTCCAGCCGCTGCGAGATTTCCGCCGACTTCCCAATGTGCCTGAAAGGGCGCTGTCTCCAGGGCTCCGCTTCGAGATCCGACAGGCCCATGGCCGAAGGGAAACAGCCCTTGAGCTGTACGAGTTCCTTGGGCAGCCTCCCCCTTCGTTTGACCCCACTGCTTCGTTGCGAGACGACCCCGAGCAAGTGGGGCAGCGGATTCGGGCGCTACTCGAGATAGGCTTGGACGAACAAGTTCAATGGCAGAACACACGAGTGGCTTTTAACAACTGGCGAGCCGCGTTTGAGGCCCGCGGCGCCTTGGTCTTTCAGGCTAGCGGAATTGAGACCGGCGAGATGCGCGGCTTCTCAGTTGCGGAAAGGCCTCTGCCGGCAGTGGTAGTCAATGTCCGCGACGCATATGCGGCTCGCACCTTTAGCATGTTTCACGAGATTGCTCACCTCATGCTAAACACCGGTGGCCTATGCGACCTTGAAGAACATGGAGCAGATGACTCGCGAGAACAGCGCACTGAGGTCTTCTGTAACCGTGTGGCCGCGGCAGCACTCATGCCCAGAGAGTATCTGATGCGAGAGCCATTGGTACGGGACAACGCGAGGACGAGCGAGTGGGCTGACCGAGACACAGAGCGCCTTGCTAGGCGGTACAGCGTTAGCAAAGAGGCCCTACTTCGCCGGCTTCTTACGTTCGGGCGCGTTTCAGCAGCGCATTACCGGCACAAGAGGCAGCAGTTTCAGCAGGAGTATGAGGCGTGGCGCAGCGCGCATAAAGGAGGGTTTCGTGATTGGGCTCGCGAGCCGCTCACGAAGGCGGGGCGTTCGTTTGTTCTTTTGGTAATGACTTGCTACAACCGGGGCAGAATCACCCTTGTTGATGCTTCTCGCTCATTGGGCGTCAACGCGGAGCTAGTGGGAAAGGTCGAGGCGGAACTCAGGCTGGAGTAGCGAATACACGGGGCGATTGCGTGCCTGAGTACAGCATGGATACGAGTTCGATAGTTTACGGCTGGAGGGAGCAGTACCCTCCGTCCCATTTTCCGCCTCTTTGGCGCAATATGGAACAGGCCATCGCCGAAGGACTGCTTGTTGCCCCGCGAGAGGTGATCCTTGAATTGAAGAAGGTCGAGCCAGAGGCGTATGAATGGGCCAAGAGGCAAGAGGGCTTCTCTCTGGAGTTGGACGAGGCGATTCAAGAGGCCACCAAGGCGATCTTGTCGCAGTATCGCGAACTCGTCAAGGACAAGGCTAATCGGACCGAGGCCGACGCCTTCGTGATCGCAGTCGCGCGGGTTCATGGGTGTACAGTTGTGACAAACGAGAAGCCCACCTATAGCCTCAGCAGACCCCACATTCCCGACGTATGCGCCAAGATGAAAATACGGTGCATAGATTTGCTTGGCCTGATCAAGGAACGGGAATGGGTCATCGGTGGCTGATGGGGTCGCCTTAGGCTATATCGCCCTGCCTGTCGACAAACGCCCGCATCCAGAGTTCAAGGCACAGAATCGCCCACAGCCGCTCGCCGTGATCGGCACGGAGCGATGTGTGGGCGGCGATGAGTGCTTCGACCGCCTCGCCTCGAAACAGGCCCCGCCCGAGCGTCCGTTTATCGAGCAGAATCCCCCGCATCCAGCCGGCGTAGTCGGACGCCAGCCAGCGGCCGACCGGCACGCCGAACCCCATCTTCCCGCGCTTCAGGATGCACTGCGGCAGAAAAAGGTTCCTGGTCCCTTTTTGGGAGAACGCCTCGCGGAGGATCGCTTTGCCCTGCGGCAGCCGTCCCAGCCGCGGACGCCACTTCAAACCCACCGGCATCCGCCGCGCGAGTTCCACCACCCGGTGGTCGAGCAGCGGAGAGCGGACCTCCAGGCTGTGGGCCATCGAGGCGATGTCGACCTTCGCCAGGCAATCGTTCGGCAAGTAGTCCGCAAGGTCGATGGCCATCGCCCGGTCCACCCACGGCCGCGTGTCAAGGTCGCGGATGCAGGCGCGCCACCGCTCCAGGGGGTCGCCCGCGAGAGCCTCTGCGGCGAAACCGGGCGTGAGCAGCGAGGCCAGGTCGTCGCTTGAGAACAGCGACCGCCATCGGAGGTATCGCGGCAGCGGGTCCAGGTCGAGGGCCGAGAGAAACCGCCGCGCAGCGTTCCATCGTCCCTTGCGGCCGGGACGCGGCGGCATCCGCCGACCCAACTGCGTCAGCAGCCGCCGTGTGCCGGCGGCCATCCCCTCGCTTACCGCCATGGCCGCATGTCGCGGGTAGCCGCCGAACGATTCGTCGCCGCCGTCGCCCGAAAGTGCCACCGTTACGTCGCGCCGCGCCTCGCGGGCCAGGTAGTAGAGGGCGATGCCGGACGAGTCGGCGAACGGTTCGCCGTGATGCCGGACCAGCGTCTCGAGCGCCTCCAGGCACTTTGGCTCGACGTCCACCTCGGTGTGCCGGGCGCCGAGCCGTTCGGCCACTGCCCGGGCATACGCCGATTCGTCCCAGCCGCTCTCGGCAAAGCGGACGGTGAACGTCCGGAGTTGGCCGCTCACGTGCTCGGCCGCCAGGGCTGCCACGACGGAGGAATCCAGCCCGCCCGAAAGCAGCACCCCGAGCGGCACATCGGCCGCAAGGCGCGACCGCACCGCCTCCGAGAGCGTTGCGAGGAGCCGTTCGCGCCACGCGGCCGGACTCGTGTCCGTGTCGGGCGGGCCGCGAGGGACGTCCCAGTACCGCGTCGGCCCCGTGACCTGGTTTGTGGCCGCATCGAACTCCAGGTAGTGAGCGGGCTCCAGTTTCCGGATTCCTGCAAATCCGGTGGCGGGGGCCGGGACGTAACCGAAGCGGAGAAACGTGCCGATGGCCTGCGTGTCGATCTCGCGCGGCACGTCGGGGGATTCCAGCAGTGCGGCCGGTTCGCTTGCGAACACCAGTCCTTTCGGCCCGCGGTGCCAGTAAAGCGGCTTCTGGCCGAGGCGGTCGCGAGCGAGCAGCAGCCGCCGAGCGCCTGCGTCCCAGATGGCAAAGGCGAACATGCCGACCAGCCGCGCCAGCAGGCCCGGCCCGTCATCCTCGTACAGATGGGCGAGCACCTCCGTGTCGCCCGCCGACGCGAACCGGTGGCCGCACGCCTCGAGACGCTCGCGAAGGTCGCGGTAGTTGTAGATCTCGCCGTCCATCGCCAGGCGCACCGAGCCGTCTTCGTTGGTCGCGGGCCGGCGGCTGCCGGACGGGTCGATGACGACCAGGCGCCGAACGCCGAGACCGGCGCCGCCGCTTTCGTCGATCCAGACGCCCTCTTCGTCCGGGCCGCGATGCACGAGGGCCGAGACCATGCGCCCGAGGACGGCGGTATCGACCGCGGCGCCGTCTGTCCGGATGATTCCGGCGATGCCGCACATGAGGTGGCTCCTCCGGCCGAGTCTAGGCCCCGCCCGCGCGCGGTCAAGGCAAAACGGCGAGCCGCGCTGCGCCCCGATTCGCTCATAATGGTTGACACCCGGCGTGCGGCGGACCTATAATCCGTCCTTGATACCTGGAGTGTGCCCCGGAGGTGGCATGTGACGCGACGTTCCTCATCACCGGCTCGCCTGGGACGGGTAATCGTGCTGGCGGGGCTCGCGGCAGTGGCGGCGGCGGGGTGCGGTTCGTTCCGCTCGTCCGACACGTTCCAGCGCGACAAGATGGTCGTCGACCTGGCCGATGCCCTGCGCGCTGAAGCGCTGAACGTGCCGCAGGACGGTCAGCGCGAGCGGCTGGTGTCGGGCCTCGTCCGCCTGCGGGAACTGATGTTGACCGAGTCGACGCTGAAGCCTGCCGAGGAGGCGCCGGGCGCGCCGATGCTGCCTGAGCCGAAGGGCGGGGACAAGCCCGCTCCGCCGTGGGCAACGATGTTCGCCCCACGGAGCCTCGTGGTGGGGTTCTTCACGCGGAGCAAGAACTTCGACGGGGTGCCCGGCGACGACGGCCTGGAGGTCCGGCTCCAACCGCTCGATGCGTTCGGCGATCCGACGAAGGCCGTGGGGTCGTACCGGATCGAGGTCTGCGCGTACCTGCGCCGCACGAGCGAGAAACGGGGCCAGCGGATGGGGCACTGGTTTGTGGCCGTCCTGGACGAGGCGGCCAACCGCAGGTACTATGACCCGGTGGACCGCTCGTACGTGTTTCCGCTGCTGTGGAACAGCGTGCTCGAGCCCGGCTCGGCCGTGATCGTTCAGGCCACGTACTACCCGCCGGGCGGGTTCACGGAGAAACTGTTCGCCCAGCGCGTAATCAAGATCGGGGAGCCGTCGGAGTAACAGCAGCGAGGTGAGGCTTATGGTGCGGCTGATGCTATGGGTGCTTCTGGCGGTCGGGGTCGTCGCGTCTGCGGCCGGATGCGAACTCTCGCGGAAGAACTACCAGGCCGTCTCGCTCGGCCACTCGGCAGATGAAGTGAAGAAAGTCCTCGGGAGTCCCCGATATGAGTTTGAGGGGCAGTGGGTTTACACCCGCGACGACCCCCGCGATCTGACGAAAGTTGAAATCGCATTCGACGCCGACAAGAAGGTTATCGGAAAATCCTGGCAGAACCCGGAAAGACCTTGGGAAAACCACCGCGAGGGACAGGTCCCCGGCACGTAGCGGGACGGGGGATGTCTTCCTATGCGGGGCCTGAAAGGATGGACGCATGCGTGTGAATCGGTACGTTCTGGCGACACTGGCGGTCTGGGGCCTGGCGGCGACGAGTTGCTGGTACCAACGCCCGGGACTTGAGGAGATGTATGCCGACGTCGAGGTCGGCATGAGCCAGGCCGAGGTCGTCGAGTTGCTCGGCGAGCCTACGGCCATCCTGAGCAGCAGCGCTCAGGCCGGGCCGGATGACCCGGCTGCTGACCGGCCCGTCAGCGAAATGTTTTACATCTACGACGACCCGCTTGACCCGGTCCGTTTCCGTTTCGTCCTCGACGACAAAGCCTTCGTCGTCGAGAAGTACTACGAGACGAAGGATGAACTGGCGAAGCGGGCCGAGGAGACGAAAGGCCAGGTGCCGCCCGTCGAGCGGTTGCCGGGCGAGCGAGAACCCGAACGCCGGTACCCCGGCGGGGCGCTCAAGCGGTTCGAGACCATCCCGGGGATGCCCGAAAAGATCAAATAGCCCCGCCGCGCACAACGCTGCGACATGACCCACGGCTCGCCTCGGCGGGCCGTGGTTTCTTATGGCGTCTCGGCGTCCGGGACCGGGGGCTTGATGACGGTGAACTCGTCCTCGGTAACGAGCGCCTCGTCCGAGAGCGTCGTGAACGTGGCCCGCAGCAGGAGCGTCTCGCCCTCGGGCATCCGGCCGCCGGGCCACGGCCATTTCACGACGTAACCGCGGATGCCGAGGCTGCCGATCCACGTCTCGGCAAGTTGCTCGGGCCCGAGTTCCCACCGGTGATAGGGTTTGTGCGGCTTGCCGTTGTCCTGCGGCTCGAAGGCCTCGATCGCCAGCCGTCCTGCCCGTTTGACGATGTCGCCCTCGGCGTCGAGGGGCTGGACGATGATCTTCAGGCGCTCGTCGCCCGGCACGCCGTCGGTGTCGAGGCCGCCGGTGTGCGGGCCGAACCGGATGGCGACGGAGCGGAAGGAGTCCTCGGAGTGCGGCTTGGCCGGGGTGGGCTTGGCGCCGCTGCGCTCGAGGTCGGCCGCGCGTTGCTCGGCGGCGAGCAGTTTCTGCGCCAGGTCGCGGTTTCGCGTCATCAGGAGGCGGATCTGGTCCTCGCGCGACAGGTGCGGTTTCTTGGCGCAGCCGGCCCCGAGCGTGATAACCGCCACGCAGGCGAGATGAAGGATGGGGTGTCGTGGGTTCATGGCGCCGGCGCCTCCCCGCGCGGCTGCGTCCATGTCTCGGCCGAGGGTTACTTTAGGCCACCGGCGGCCGGCTGTCAACCGGCACGGCTTGCATTCGCGTGGCGCGGCGGGTGGGGACACCCGCCGCGCACGGGCGTGGGTGCTGCGCGGCGGGTCTCCGCACCTGTTTAGCGCCCCCGGTGCCACCCTGCCAAGAACGTACGGTGTGCCCACCCACCGGCACGGGCGAACTTGTGGCTGCGCGCGGCCGCACCTATAATGGTCGGTTCCGCCGCGAGGAGGTGCAATGTCCGAACCGATCAGGATCGGCACAGTGAAGTTCCTGAACGCCTGGCCGCTTACGCACGGCCTGGCGGGCCGTGAGGACGTAGCGCTGCGCACCGGGGTGCCGAGCGCACTGGCGGGGATGCTGAAGCGCGGCGAGGTGGACGTGGCGATGGCGCCGTCGATCGATTATTTCCGCTTGGCGGCGGGGCGCGGGGAGCGGGCCCGCGCAGGTGGGGCCACCGGCTTCGTGGCGCTGCCGGTGGCGGCGATCGGGTCCCGGGGGGCCGTCGGGTCGGTCCGCCTGTTCGCTTGGGCCGAGGTGGAGGAACTGCGGCGGGTGGTGCTCGATTCGGCCAGCCACACGTCCAACGCCCTGGCGCGGATCATTCTCGCGCGGCGTTTCGGCGTGCGGCCGCATTTCGTGATGTCCGAGGACATGGCCGCTGCGGCTGGACGCACGCCCGATGCGGAGGTTGTCATCGGCGACCGGGCCCTCGTGATGGAGCGGCCCCGAGCCAAGTGGGCCCTGGACCTGGGCGAGGAATGGGAGCGGTTCGTCCATCTGCCGTTTGTCTACGCCTTCTGGGTCGCTCGCGCCGACGGGCCGGTCGAGTTGCTTGTCGAGTTGCTGTCGCAGGCTCGCGACTCCGGCCTGGCCGCCCGTGAGCAACTCGCCGCTCGCGCCGCCCGGGAACTCAACATCCCGGCCGCCACGACCGGGCCGTACCTGATGGAGCAGGTGCGGTACGGGTTCGGCGCCAAGGAGCGGAACGGTCTCCGGGCCTTCTACCGGATGGCCGTGGAGGAAGGGTTGGCGCCCGAAGGCGTGCGCCTGCGGATGGCCCGCGCGGGCGGAGGCGGGCATCCATGAGAGGCCGAGCGGAGCACGAGCGCGTCTCGCCCGAGCAGGCCTTGCATCTTCTTGAGGAGGGGGACCTGCCGGACCTGGGCCGCCGGGCCGACGCGATTGCGCGGCGGCTGCATCCCGATCCGTACCGCACCTACGCCATCGACCGGAACATCAACTTCTCGAACCTGTGCGAGTGCCGGTGCCGGTTCTGCGCCTTCTGGCGGTCGCCGGGCGATCCGGAGGCCTACGTCCTGGACACCGAGACGCTCTTCGCGAAGATCGACGAGGCCGTCCGCCTCGGGGCGACGCATATCCTCGGGCAGGGCGGCCTCTCGCCGCGGCTGGACCTGGCGTATTACGAGGCTCTGCTGCGGAAGATCAAGGCCAGGTTCAACATCCTGCTCCACTGCTTCAGCCCGCCGGAGATCCATTACATGGCCGGCCGCGCGGACCTGCCCGTCCGGACGGTACTGGAGCGGCTGCGTGCGGCGGGGCTCGACAGCCTGCCGGGCGGCGGGGCGGAGATCCTCGTCGATCGCGTCCGCCGTAGCATCAGCCCCAACAAGTGCACGACCGGCGAGTGGCTCGATGTGATGCGCGCCGCCCATTCGCTCGGCATGCCGACCAGTGCCACGATGGTCTTCGGCCACATCGAGACGCCGGCCGAGCGGATCGAGCACCTTGCCCGCCTCCGCGACCTTCAGGACTCGGGCGGCGGGTTTCTGTCATTTATCGCGTGGCCGTTCCAGGCCCCGAACACGGCCCTGGCTGCGAGCGGCGACCTCGGTCCCGACTGGCGGCCCGTCGGCGGGGCCGAGTACCTGAGGCTAGTGGCGGTGGCCCGGATCTTCCTGGACAACATCCCAAACGTCCAGGCCTCGTGGGTGACGATGGGGCCGAGGATCGGGCAGGTGGCTCTCGCGTTCGGCGCGAACGATCTGGGTTCGACGATGATCGAGGAGAACGTCGTGGCCGCCACCGGGTGCGTGCACCGTGCCTCGCCGGAGATGCTTCGCCGGCTGATCGAAGGGGCCGGGTTCGAGGCCAGGCAGCGCAATTCTCGTTATCAGACGCCGGCGCCCTGACCGATAAGAGGGTGAGGGAAAACGAGGGCGGGCGGTGCCTGAGATCGAACCCATCGTCGAGACGGCCCGCGTTGTGCTTATCGGCCGGTCGCCACTGGGGCGGGAGGACGCCTTCCTGTTCGACCACGCCCTGCGGGTCATGCGCGTAGGCGACCGCCTTTCGACCTGCGCGGAGGTCCGCTCGTGGCGGATCGACCGTTTTGCGCTTCAGGTAGCGGCGCTGTTCCACCAGGCGGCCACCGTGCGGCTGGACGAGGAGCGGCGGACGTCCACCGTCTACGCCGCCGCCACCATGAGCGCCGAGGACGTCAAAGAGTACAGCGCCGAACTGGCCGGCGACCGGCTCCAGGGCAAGGTGCCGCCCCGCCAGTTGGACCTGATCCAGGAGATCATCCGCCGCGCCCACGACGCCGGCATCGACCTGCCGGAGGCGAAGATCCTCTCCGACGCCGATAGCCTCGACGACATCGGCACACTGGGCGTCTGGCGCGACCTCAGGCGATACGTCCTTGAAGGCCGCGCCGTCGAAGACACCGTCCGGGCCTGGCGGCGGCGCGAGCAGTACGGGTACTGGGAGGCGCGGGTCCGCGACGCGTTCAACCTGGAGACGGCCCGCCGCCTGGCCGAGAGCCGCCTGGCTGCCGCACGCGCCTTCATGCAGCAACTGGAGGCCGAGTTCGACGCCTCCGACCTTCCCGACGCGGAGGAGGACCCGTGACGGCCCTGGCCCCGGCGCCGGCGGCCGTCATTCTCGGCAGCGGCCTCTGGCACGTCCTGCGAGAGGGGTCCGGCGTCCGACTTTCGGGCGGCCGGGAGCGCGACACCCCGTTCGGCCCGTCGCGGCCGGTGTTCCAGGCGGTCCTTCCCGGCGGGCGGGAGGCCCTCTTGCTGACGCGACACGGCGAGAAGGGCTACCAGACCGGAGCCTGGAGCGTCAACTACCGGGCCAACCTCTGGGCGCTCAAGGACCTCGGGGCCGACCTGGTCCTCGCGACCTGCGCCTGCGGCGGGATTGATCCGGACCTGGCGGTCGGGACGTTCGTCGTGCCCCACGACATTCTCGACAAGACCACCGGCCGCGCGAAAACGTTCTTCGAGGGAACCGGACTGGGCATCCTGAGGCACAGCGAGCCGTTTTGCCCGGCGGTGCGGCTGGCCTTGGCAGCGGCGCTCGAGGCGGCCGGCGCGCCACACGTCGCAAGAGGCGTCTACGTCTGCACCGACGGACCGCGGCTCGAGACGCCGGCCGAGATTCGCCTCTTTGCGTCGCAGGGCGGCACGGTGGTCGGGATGACGGTCGCGCCGGAGTTTGCCCTGGCGCGCGAACTGGCGATGTGTTACGCGCCGCTCGCCTGGGTCGTCAATCCGGCCGAGGGCGTCAAGCAGCGGCCGTATCGGCCGGGCGTGCTGTTCGAGGGGATGGCCACCGAAGAGGAACTGGCCGAAGGCGACCGGGCCGCCGAACGCCTGCCCGAGATTTTGGCGGGCGCGCTCGCGCGCGTCTCATACGACCGGCCCTGCCACTGCCGCATCGCCATGCAGCGATATAAGGATCGCGGCGACATCGGCGAGGACTTCCGGACGTGGATTGCACGCGGCCCCGAGTAACCCCGGCGAGCAATATGCGCGAGGCCGTGTTCGTCGTGTGCCTTCAGTGTGCGTGAGGCCATGTTATCCGCCGACCTTGCCCGGCGAGCAATATGCGCGAGGCCATGTTATCCGCCGACCTTGCCCGGCGCGTTCGTGATGTGCGTTGAATAGGCGCGAGGCCGTGTTAGCCGCCGGGCTTGCCCGGCGTGTTCGTGGTGTGCCTTGAATAGGCGTGAGGCCGTGTTAGCCGCCGGGCTTGCCCGGCGCGTTCGTGGTGTGCGTTGAATAGGCGTGAGGCCGTGTTAGCCGCCGGGCTTGCCCGGCGCGTTCGTGATGTGTGTTGAATAGGCGCGAGGCCGTGTTAGCCGCCGGGCTTGCCCGGCGCGTTCGTGATGTGCGTTGAATAGGCGCGAGGCCGTGTTAGCCGCCGGGCTTGCCCGGCGCGTTCGTGGTCAGCGAGACGGCGGCGCCTTGGTCGCGGACGGCGGCCATGACCTCGGCGACGGTTTTCATCGACGCCTTCGCGTCGGCCTTCAGGCGGACTCGCTTCGCCCCCTTCAGCAGGTCCTTGACTTTGGCGCAGAACTCCTTGGGCGCGAGCGACGTCTCGCCCAGGCGGACCTTCTCGTCGGCCGTGACGACGATCTCGAGCGGCGGCCCCGTCTGCCCGGGCGCAGCGGATGGGGGCTTCAAGACCACCAGGCGGACCCGCATCAGGGCGTCGCGCAGGATGTCGTTGACCTGCATGACGCGGCCGAACCGCTCGTCGGGGTCGGCACGCAGGACGGTCGTGCGGATGACGGCCGGCATGCCGTTGACGGCGCTCTTGAGTGCTTCCAGACTCATCGGCCGGCCGTCGAGTTCGGGTGGCGCCCCCTTCTTGAGGACGACCTCCGCCTGGACCTTCTTGGGTTCGATGCGGCGGCCGGTCGGGCGGATGATCAGTTCGACGGGCGTGCCGGGCTTCGGGACCACGCGGGGATTCGCCTCGTAGGCGAGGTTGCTGTTGACGCTGGTGGACTCGAACGGCACGTCGATGACGGCCTCGAGGAAGTTGGCGATGCACACGACCGTGCCTTCGCGGTCGGCGGCCTTCATGGCGTCGGCTTCGGGCCGGCCGATGTAGACCCAGTCGAACGGCCGGTCGAGGCCTTCTTCCATTCCCGACAGGCGCAGGAGTTTCCACGCGGGGACCTCTTTCTGCTTGCCGCCTTTGGGCGTAAAGCGGGCCGTGATGGTGACGACCTCGCCGGCGGGCGGGCTGAACGCACCGCCCTCGGTCACGAACCCCGGCTTCCCGGGAGGAAGCCCCAGCAGCGCGAGCGCGAACGTCACGTGCGACGGCTTCGCCTTCACCACGATAACGCTCTCGTGTTCGCGGGTGCCCTCGCTGCACACGAACAGTTCCAGGGCCCCCTCCTGAAGGCACACCGTCCCTTCGAGGCGGACCTCGCGCGCCTTCGTATCGACCACGATGCCCGGCAGGGTCTTGATGATCACGTCCTTGGCGGCGGGCTCTTTCGCCGGCGCCAACGAGACCAGCGCACCGGCGGCGAGCAGGGTAAGCAGGACACGAGCGGCGTGACGCATGGTTGTCTCCGGGACGGTTCTCCTTCTCGATCTGAGATCTGAGATCTCAAATCTCAAATCTGACATCTTACATCTCAGATGCCGCCGCGATGGCACGTCTCGCCGCGAATGAACGTGGCCGGGAACTCCCGCTCCCGGCTCGAACGCGCCGGGCTCGAACGCGCCGGGCTCGTTCACGTCCGGCAGTGGGCCAGGGCGATCAGCGCATAACTGGTCGGCACCGGCGGGAACCCTTCGAACCAGCGGTCGGCCTCATTGGTCCAGAAGCCTCCGCTCTTTTGGCGGCGAAGGATGGCCTCCGAGAGTTCCGACCGCCAGTCGTGGTTGCGGCGTCGGGCATCGAGGATTGTGTCCTCGCCCCAGGCCTTCAGGGCCTTGGCGGCGGTCTCGTAGTAGTAGAACAGGCCCTGCTGGCCGAGGTCCGGGTTCTCCTCGAACGTCCAGTGCCGGCGGACCCAATCCATGGCGGCCTGAACTCGCGGGTCGTCGCGCGCCAGGTCCGCGTACATGAAACTCTTAAAGCCCGCGTAGGTCATCGAGCCGTAGGCCTTGAGGCCCTTCTTCCCGTTCGGCAGATCGACCGTGCCGGCCTTGGATTCCCCGCCGGCGTTCGGCGAGTAGATCATCCCGCCGCTCTCGGTCCCGACGAACACCTGGTCGTTCGATTCGCTGCGGTCCTGCGTCCGGCTGACGAAGACCACCACCTTCTTCCACAGGGGATGGTCTTTCGGCACGCCCGCCTCGTGCATCGCCTCCACGAAATACTGCGTGTTCGAGAGGTCCGGCCGCTCGTGCTTGCCGTACCCGTGCCCGCCGTACCAGGGGTTGCCCTTGTCGATGCTTTCGGCCTCGTCCCACTGGTGCTTGATGAGGTAGGCCTTGGCGTTCTCGATGGCGTCGGCGTAGGCGTTGGCGTCGGCCTTGACGAGCACCATCAAGGCGATGCTGGTGGTGTAGGTCCTGAGGCCCACGTCGTAGATGCCGCCGTCTTGCTGCTGGTACTTCAAGAGGTGCCGGATCGCCCGGCGGACGGGTTCATCCTTGGCCGTCTTGCCGCACCACAGCAGCGCGTCGGCGCACAGGGCCGTGATGCCGACGTTGCCCTCTCCCCAGGAGCCGTCCTGCGCCTGCTCCTTCACGAGGTACGCCACGCCGCGCGCGATGGCTTCCTGGCGGCGCTCGGCCAGGGGTCTGGCGTCGGCCTTCGTGGCGGCGGTGCCCTCGTCGGCCCTCTCCAGGGCAGCGCGTGTCCCCTGCGCTTCGGCCTCTTCGATGAGCGCCTTCTCGCGGGCCATGACGACTTGCTGCCGGCCGGCCTCGTCGCGCACCCCGGCGCGGAACCAGAACAACCCGAGGCCTGCCGCCACGAGGCCGCCAACGATCAGCATCCCGGCGGCCACGACGATGGCTATGATGACGGCGATTTTCGCACCGCGGCTCATCGGCCGCCCTCCAACAGGTTCGACGCCGCACGCGCCGACTAATGCATTATACGAGCATCACTCGGAGTATTGCGCGGTGGGTCTCCGCGCCCACCGCGCGAGGAGCACGCGCGGCGGGTGCCACTGGCGAAAAAGTCCGCCAGTGCCTTCCCGTTGCCCGCCACACACTGGCTGGCAAGCAGCCAGTGGCACCGCGCTGACTAAGGGCACGGAACACTACTGGTCCGATGTCGGCGGCTCGGGTCCTGCCTCGTCCGCGGGAGCGTCCGGGGGCTCGGCTTCGGCGGCGCCCGAGTCGGACGGCGGCTCGTCCATACGGACTCGTTCCGGCGCAGGAGCGGCCGCATCGGGCATCCCCTTCTTCGACCGGATCGCCGCCAGGATGACACAGTAGATGCCGATAACAGCGGCAGCGGCGGCCCCCCCCCAGTTGAAGTAGATCTTCCAGTGTTCTTCATCTTTCTCCCAGGCCTCGGCCTCGCCTCCCAGGTACACGGCATACAGCACGTAGCCACCGAGGGCCAGGAACCCGATGCCGAAGATGATCAGCATGCCCGGGCCGTACGGCTGTTTCTCCGGCCGGTCGGCTCCGCCCGTGTTCGTGTCGTCTTCTGCCATGACGATTTCTCCGTGAGTGCGGTCCGCGTGTTTGCGGTCTATTGTAGGGCGTTGGGCCTCGGCTGCAAGCACCTGTTCACCAGTGGCGCGGTAAGCCGCGGCCGACAGAAAAAAGGTACCTGGTACCTTTTTTTCTTTTCCGCGTTCTTGGTAGCAAAAAGGCCGTTTTGGCCAAAAAGGTACCTGGTACCTTTTTCCTCACGGCGGCGCTGCGCGGCCAATGTCGGCGGGGATGGTGACGTTTGTCCCGACGCCGATGGCGTGGCGCTCGAACCACCCGGCCGGCACTTCCAGGGCGAAGCGGACCGGCTCGCGGCTGTAAACGTGGTCGAGGACGTGGGCCTTCATGCGTTCGACCTGCGTGATCGTGCCGTCGGCGGCGATGTACGCGAGGTCGAGGTCCACCGGCGTGTTCTTCATCCAGAACCGCAGGTTCGCCTCCCGGTCGAACACGAAGAGCATCGCTTCGTCGTCGGCGAGGCGCTCGCGGAACATCATCCCCTTCTGCCGCTCGGCCTCGTCATCGGCGATCTCGACGGTCAGAGACACGCGTCCGACGCGGATCGTTGCCGTCGGCAGACGCTGGGGCCGGTCGGGGCTTGGCGGGGGAGCGGGCGGCTCGCCGTCGCAGCCGAGCATCGCCACCGCCAGCACCAGCGCAAGCCCCGGGGTGATCGAATCACGCATCGCGAAAGACCTTTGGGTCATACCCTGCCGCCTTCAGCATCCGCTCCAGCAGTTCCATCGGCAGGCCCACGACGTTTGTGAAACTGCCGTCCACCTCTTCGACATAGCGGTCGCCGGTTTCCTGGATCGCGTAGGCGCCGGCCTTGCCCAGGGCCTCGCCGCCGGCGACGTATGCCTCGATCTCCTCGGGCGTCATCGCGGCCATGCGGATGCGCGTGATGTCGTGGGCCAACAGTCTCCGCCCGGTCCCGAGGTCCACCAGCGCCAGGCCCGTCACGACGCGGTGCCGGGTGCCGCTGAGGTCGGAGAGGATCCTGCGGGCGTCGGCTTCATCGGCCGGCTTGCCGAGGAGCCGCCCGCCCAGTTCCACGGCCGTGTCGGCGCCGAGGACCAGGCCGTCCGCGAGACCGTGCGCCTCGATGGCCGCCGTCGCCTTGAGGTACGCGAGGCTCTCAACGTACGGTCCCGGCGGTCGGTCCACCTTCACGGCTCCCTCGCCGACGGGGGGCGGCCTGACGTCGAACCGGTACCCGGCCCGGCGCAGGAGGTCCCGCCGCCGCGGCGAATTCGACGCCAGCACGAGATGGGGCTGCTCGCTTGCCATCGTGATATTTAGCCGCCGGGCTTGCCCGGCGCGTGGGGTGGCGCCGGCCTCACGGCCGTCGGGTCTCGAGCCAGCCGCGCTCGCCGTCCCAGCGAACCACCAGGTCTGTGTTGCATACGCCGCACCGCAGGACCGCGCCGGCCCGCGTGCCGTGATGCACCACCAGTTCGGCGGCGCAGATCGGGCAGTGCCGCGCGAACGTCGTCGGCAGCACTTCCGTTTTGGAGGCCGTGGTGGCCATGGCCAGGGCGCTTTCGGCCTCGCTGCGCGGCGCCTTCTCGGCCACCAGGTGGTTGAGTTCATGCACGGTTTCTCCCGTGCCGAACACGATGGCCCCAACAAGCACGTCGCTCTTGAAGACGAGACGGCGATAAACGTTCGGCTCGTCGTGGAGTTCGAGGACTTGGGTGTTGCCTCCTGGCGCCAGGTGGCCGTGCCCGATGACGGCCAGGTCTTGGCCGAAGACCACGGTGCGCAGGCGGACCGCCTCAAAGACGGGCTCGGCGCGGGTGCCGAGCATGCTGGCTGCGGCCAAGGCGCCCTGAGCCCAGGCCCGCTGCCAGCAGAAGGCAGCGCCCTGTTGGCCGAAGTCGTCTAAGGCTGCCGGTTCAGCCACGTCGCCTGCCGCAAACACGTCCTGTTGGCTGGTCCGCAGGGCCTCGTCCACATGGATGCCGCGGCCGATCTCGATGCCGGAGCCTTTGGTGAAGCCGATGGCGGGCCGGCGGCGGCATCCGCAGGCCACCAGTTCCGCCGGGAACGTCTCGCCGTTGGCTGCCTCGATGCCGATGGCCCTGCCACCCGCGCCGATCACCGCGCGGGCCTGGGTGTTCCGGCGAAGCGTCACACCTCCCTGTTCGAGGGCGCCCTCCACCAGGACGCTGGTCTGCTCGTCGAGCATCTCCGGCCAGAACCGCTCGCCGCCCACCAGTTGCGTTACCTGGATACTGCGGCCGGCAAGGCTCTCGGCCAGCGTCAGGCCGATGATGCCTTCGTCCAGGATGGCCGCCTGCCGCACGTCGTTCACCGTGGCGTGGACCTCCTGGGCCTGCGTGAGCGTGTCGAACGTCGTCACGCCTTCCAGGTCCAGGCCGGGGATCCCGAGCGGGACGGCGCGTGTGCCGGTGGCGATGAGGAGGCGGTCGTACCGGACTCGCTGGCCCGAGGCGAAGACCACGGCGTGGTCTGGCGGATGGACCGAGGCGATCTCGGTCATCAGGAACAGGTCGATCCTCTCGCGGCGGTAGGCGTTGCGGCTTTGGAAGATGACCTCCGAGAGGGTCAGGTTTCCGGAGAGGAACTCGCCGAGTTGTCGGCGGAGGTAGAACGGGTAACGTTCCTCGGTGAAGATGCTGACCTGAGCGTCGCCGTCGGCGCGGCGGATGGCCTTGGCGGCCCGGTATCCGGCGGCGCCGTTGCCGATGATGGCGAAGTGCGTGCTCATGGTCCCCGGTTCCCCGCACCGTCGGGGTCATCCGTGGCCCCGGTGTCTTCGCGGCGAGCCGCGACGGCGTCGTCGGCTGCGCGCTGCGCCGCCGCCTCCAATTGCAGATGATGCCGGTGATGGCGGCGGTACACGGTGATCAGATAGTACATGACGGCGTAGGCCACCGCCCCGGAGACCGCGCCGACCACGATCGAACCGACCCACAGCGGCAGCGTGACGTGCATGACGACGTCCCACCAGTGCTTGACCAGGTCCCACCAGGGCAGGTCCTTGTTCATGATGCCCTGGAGCGCCTGCTCGAACTCCTCACGCATTGCCTCCGACCCGCCGACAACCTTTATGCCAACCAGCAGGTTGAATGAGTAGATCGGCAAGATGGTTGCCGGGTTCGTGATCCACGCCATCGGGACGCCGGCAACCCGGTTGGCCCTGAAAATCGACGCGATGAAATAGATCAGCAGCATCTGGAACCCGATCGTCGGCGTCATGGCGATGAAGACGCCGATCGCCGCCCCCAGCGCAATGCTGTGAGCCGACTCGTCCAGGTGCAGCAGGTGGATGAACCATGCCTTCGTCTTGTCCCATCCCGCCCGAAATGGCACGGTCGTCCCCTTTGAGTGCGACGTGCGGCCGCGACTAGCGCGGGTCGGCGTCGTGCCACGCCTCAAGCAGTTGCTCGGTCACAGCCTCCGGCGTGATGTTCGTCAGACACAACAGTGCCCCCGTTTCGCCGCCGTATAGGCACTGGCGACGGTAACAGGGACTGCACGCGGCCCGTCCCGCGAGCACCCGATGGCCCGGGCCGTAAGGCCCCGTGCGGTCCGGATTGGTCGGGCCGAAGATGGCCACGACCGGCGTTCCGACGGCGGCGGCCACGTGCATCGGGCCCGAGTCGTTCGTCGCCATGATTCTTGCCTCGGCGATGACGGCCGCCAATTCTTTTAACGTGGTCCGGTTCGTGAGGTCAATAGGCCGCTCGGCCATTCGGTCGCCGATGGTCTGAGCGTTGGCGACGGCGTCGGCGCTGCCGACGAGCACCGCCCGGGCGCCCGTCTCGCTGCGCATCTCGTCCAGGACCCGGGCGAATCGTTCGGGCGGCCACTGCTTGGTCGGCCACCGGGCGTGTGCACATGCGACGATGTATGGCTCGCCGGAGCCCAGGTCCATCTCGGCCAGGCGTCCGCGAATCGCCGCACGCGCCTCGGCCGACACCGGCAGATGATCCGTCGCTTTCGGCATCTCCAGACCCAACCGCCGCGCCACCGCCAGGTACCGCTCGACGGCGTGCATGTCTCGGTGCCCGACCGAGACCTCGTCCGTATAGAAGAGCGGCGCCCCTTCGCGGGCCTCGCGAAAGCCGACCCGCGTCGGCGCACCCGTCGCCAGCGCGAAGACGCCGCTGCGCAGCAGGCCTTGCAGATCGATGACCGTTGTGAACCGCCGCTTGCGGAGGTCCTGAAGGAAGGCGAGGAACTCGGCGGCGACCGTCGCGCTCAGCGTAAAGCGAGCGAAGCGGCGGCGGTCGAAGATCAGCACATCGTCGAGACGCGGATGGCCTTCCAGGATGCCCGCGAACGGGCGGGCCACCAGCCACGAGACGTGGGCCTTCGGGTAGGCCTCCTTCAGCGCCGTCAGAACCGGCAGGGCCTGAACGACGTCGCCCATCGACGACGGCTTGATGATCAACGTTCGCGAGAAGTTCATGCCGTTCCCAGGTGGCCGTACTTGCGGCGGAGTGTGTCGCGTTTGCGCCGGCCGGCGCGGGCGATGCGGCGCCACCACCGGCGCAAACGCCGGGCCGCCTCGGCGTTCCCTCGCCGGCGCGACAGCACGGTTATCGGCGCCGGACACCCCGGACGCTGAAGGTAAGTCCGGAGGAACCGGAGCCGGTCGGTCCGGCGGGCCACGCCCCACTCCTGGAGGCTGACGCTCAGACGCATCAGGTCGCGCGCCCGCCTTCTTGCCGAAACTTGCCGCAGGAGCCGCAGACCGTCCAGGTCCACCAAGACGGGTCGCGGCGCCGAGTCCGGCGCCGGCGCGATGAGGATGTTGGGGGCTTTGAGGTCGCGGTGCGTGAGGCCCGCCTCGTGCATCCGCCGGATCATCCGGGCCAGTTTCCAGGTGACGTGCCGCCGGTCGGCGGCGGGCGGCTCGGCGCGAAGCCAGTCGGACAGCGGCTGAGCGCCGGCGACCGGTTCGGTCAGAAGGAGCGTGTCGGCGGGCGCGCCGTGCCGCTTGAGGTCCACTGCCGCCGCCGGCCGGGCCGTCGCGATACCGCGAACGAGCAGCGCGTGTCCGCGCCGAAACGCCCTTGTTGACCGCGAGGGCCGGGCCAGGCCCGGGCCGGCGTTTCGCTCGGCCGCCCGGTTGTGGCGCTTGACGATGAGGCTGCGCCCGTCGTCGAGTTGCACCCGCCAGACGCTGGATGTGCGCCCCTCTTTGATCGCCGTGGCACGGGCGCCGGCAAGGGGGTCGTCTCCGCGCCCCGCGTTCAGGAAGGCCGTGACCGCTTCGGCCCAATCGGCTGTGGCCCAGCCGCGCCACGGCCCGGCCGTGATGCGGCGGAAGTACTTCGAGCGGCGGCGTGTGCGACGGTCGCGCCGAGGGTAGAACCGTTGGCGATAGACGTCGGTGGCGCGCGCCACGTCGCGGGCGCTCGGTGCGTCGTCCGTCAGTTCCCTCAGTCGCGCCAGGCACCGCAACCGCTCCGAGGCGCCGGCGATTGGCTCGAAGAAGTGTTCCAGTTGCATGAGGTGTTGGAGGAGGGCTTCGGGCGGCGCGGGACGGACGGCCTCGGCCAGGTCGAGGAGGCTGAGCCGCCATTGGGGGGGCCGGCCGCGTATCAGGAGGTTTCCCGGATGCAGGTCGGGCAGGTAGAGGTCGGCCTCGGCGAGGCGTGCCACGAGGTGCGCGAGGTTGTAGGCCAGTGCGGTCGGGTCGATCGTGCCTTCCGGTGGTGGGCGTCGGCGGCGAAAGGCCGCGACGAGTTCCGGCGGTCGGGCTCCTGGGTACGGCGGGTCGGCCGGTGGGGGCTCGAAGTAACGCTCGAACAGATACTCGTCCAGCCGCTGCCCGCCGGCGATCTCCCTCGTGACGAGCGCTTCCTCGGCGCCCAGAGCGAGGGCCACGGGTTCCGGCACGTCCAGCCCGGCCGCACGCGCGACCAGCAGGGCGTCCCATTCGCGCCGACCGGGGCCCATGCCGAGACGGGCCCGCAGGCGCCGGAGCGGCCCGACGGGCTGGAAGGTCTTGACGTAGTACCCGCCGCCGGCGGCCTCGAGACGGGAAACGGTCCGCCTGCGACCGCGCTTGACGGGCGTGAGGCGGCCGGGATCGTCCATCGGCCAGCCGTCGGCCAGCAGAGGCTCGGCCGCGGCAGGCCGGAGGAGCCATCGCCGGCTCGCCCTCTCGATGATCCGGGTCTCGTCCATGGGCACACGGAACCGCCGGCGCCCGGGGCGACTCGCCTTCCGCCCATCCGGCGCCGGCGCTCATCGTAATCGGCCCCCAGGCGGCTTGCAAGGAGGAACGTAGCGTAGTAGTACGGAGCGTGTTCAGGCAAGTTCTGTTCACTTGCCGCGCGGCGGGTCGGGCGACCCGCCGCGCAAAGTGGCGTCGTAGCGTTTGGTTCCCTCGCGGATGGCCCGGCGGCTATCCGCCTCGATGCGGCGGCGCGCCACGTACTTGGCTTGGCGGCGCCGGTCGGTCTCGCACGGAACGAAGCCGGGCATGTCGGCGCGGGGGCGTTTCCGGAGCATCTCCTGCCCGGAGCGGATGATGGCGAGGGCTTCGGCGTACTTCGGGTCGCCCTTGTCGTTGAACTTCGCCAGAGCGGGGCTGAGTTCGGGCCGGTCGAAACTGACCTGCGGCCCGCGATTGCTGCCATGACCCTTCAGGCGGCCGAAAGGCACGCCCGTCAGTTCGGTCAGGCGCCGGAGTTGCCCGCCGTCGAGCGGGCAGCGGCCGGTGAGCGAGTCCGGGTAAGCGCACGCATAGTGGGCGTAGTACGGCGCGTTCAGGTCCACCCAGGTGACGATGCGGTCGAGTTCCTCGGGGCTGAGTCGGACGTCGTTATGGCCGCTGCGGAGGGTCCGGACGAGTTTGCTGGCGTGGGCGCCCCACGAGTAGGCCTGCTGGACCGGGGCCGGCCCGCCGCCGACGCACCGGACGTACTTCCTTCGCCAGAGTTCGTTGTACGATGCGTTGAAGCACGTCGTCCGGTCGGGTGCCAGGATCAGTTTCCGTGCGCCCTTTTTGCCGTAGTCGTGGCACCCCAGGCAGTGCCGGTTGAAGACCGGCTGGACCTCGGCCATGTAACTGAAGAGGCGCGGCGGGCCGTGCCAGGGTTCCAGTTTTCGCGGGGGTCGCGGCACGGCCAGGCTCTGGTGGTTCGGCGGGGCCGTGAGGCGATCCTCGTGGCAGCCGACGCATCCGGTCCGCTCGCCCGGTTGCAGGACCGTTCCGCTTCGCATCGACTGGATCATCATGCCGTCGGCGTCGAGCAACTGGAAGTAGACGAACCGTTCGGCCGGCACCACGAAATACGCCGACCCGTCTTCCTCCACCGGCACGGTGCCCAGGATCCGCTTGTTCTCCAAACTGTGCCAGTTCATGCCCGGCGCGGTGTAGCCCTGGCCGTTCCAACTGCCGGGCGACCAGAACCGTTTCTCGGGCGACTCGACAACGCGCAGCCGCTTCACCGTTCCGCGCTCGACCCCGCGCATGTGCGTCCCCTGGTACACGTCCATGACGTAGAGCAGGCCCGGGGCGTCGGAAAAGTCACGCCGCGGGGGGATAACCGGCGGGCGCGGCCGCGGTCCGACCGGCATCGGGTCGTAACAGCCCGGCCCTTCGGTGTGCAGCAGAGCCTCGTTGCCGAAGACGTCGATCAGGGTGATGCCCATCTGCTCGCCCACCCCCGTCATGCGCGAGCAGAGGAAGTGCTTGGCGCTCAGGGGCCAGGGGTCCTCGTACTTGGGCCGCACCCGGGCGTAGATGTCACAGTCGAACGGCCCGCCGGCCCTGGCCAGGTTGATGGCGTCGGCGGGCCAGGTGCGCAGGATCGGCCCCCGCCCGTCCATGCCCAGAGACGGGTCAATGATGCCCAGCGCCCCCCACAGCCGGTCGTGGTGCGGGCCGAGGATGCAAAGGATCCGATGCGTTCCGGGAATGAGGTGCGCGTTGAACACCGCGCCCGGCGAGGCCGTGTTGTTGCCCCAGAAGATGGCCTGGTTTGTCCCGTCCTGGCCGACGGTCCACAGGCTGTGGGCGTCGCCGAAGTTGCGGTCCACGTACTCCCACCGGGCGTACAGGATGCGTCCGTCTGGCAGCAGGTCGGCGTGGTTGTCGAACAACGTGTTCCTGGTAATCTGGTGGATGTTGGCCCCGTCCGGCTCCATACGGAAGAGGTTGGCGGCGATGTCGCGGCTGCACATGTTGTACTTCGGCTCGCGTGTGGACGAAAAGACGATGCTGTCGTCGGGCAGGTAGATGGGGCCGAAGTCACTGACGCCCTCGGCAAAGGTCAGTTGCTTCAGGCCGGCGCCGTCTGCGCCAATCTCCCAGATGTGGTAGTCCTCTTTGATGGTGCGGCGCATGGCGAAGACGATCCGTTTGCCGTCGAAGTGCACGTCCGGGTCGCGGGCGACGCCTTCGGGCACGTCCACCAGCGTCGTCACTTTGCCGGTGGCGAGGTCGATGGTTTTCATCGCCCCGCCGCCCTCGAACCGGGCGGTGTTCTGCTCGCCCGTGTGAAACAGCGTGTCGATGGCGTGAAAACTGCTGCGGTACTGGCGCCGGACCACGAACACGATGGGCCGGCCGCCGACCAGCGGGTTGGCGGCGAGCGCCTCGCGGCGCAGGGCCACAAACTCGCGCGCCAGGTTCGCCTCCTCGTCCGCCTTCGCCTCGGCCACGCGCTCCCGGATGCGGGCAATCCGGGCCAGAAACTGCCTGCCGCGCGGATAACGGGAGGGGAACGTGCGGCTCAGGTCCTCCACCGCCGCCCGCAAGGCCGCCACGGACGCCTCGGTGAGCGCCGGTCGAGGCGCCGGCTTCGGCGCAGGCTTGGCAGCAGGGCGCATCGCGCCGGGTGGCGGAACCACCAGCCCATCCGGGTGCATCCACAGGACGTCCCACACCTCCTTGCCGAGGTTGTCGTGGGTGAAGGTGATCGTCTTGGCGGCAAAGGTGAAGCGGATCGCTTCGTCGTAAACGTGCTCATCGCGCGGCTTCAAGACCCGCTCGACGAGCGTGTGCCGCTTGCCCGACCCGTCGGTCGCCGTCACCGTGAACGTCAGGCCGTTGGTGCTGTGGGCGGCCGCGGCGTCGGTCAGGGCGTACCGGATTCGCCACACGTGCCCGTTGGGCCAGTTGACCTTCCACTCGGCGCTGAGCACGTTGCCGTCGGGGAAGGAGAGCATGAACAGGCCGCCGCGTCGCCGGCCCCGCACCCATCCGTCGCCAAGGGCGATGAAGTTCCGCGAGTCGCCTTCCCACTCGAACCCGCCGGCCAACCGGTGGTCGTCCATGCTGTTCCCGCACGCCTCGCGCCAGACGAACGTGTGGTCTGACTTGTCCCAGGCTCTGGCGTCCTGCGGATGGAACAGGCCTCGCGGCCCCGGCCCGCCGGCAGGCTTTCGGTCCCCCGTCTCGGCCGCCATGACACCCACCGTCAGGACAGCGAGGACCAGCACTACAACGAGGCCTCCCTCGCGGCAGCCTTCCCATGCCGCCGCGAAAGGCCCTGCGACACGTTCCTGGCGGCCTGGACACTCCGCCAGTACTACTACGCTACTTGCTGCGCGGCGGGTCTCCGCACCCGCCGCGCACCTGCAAAAACGGCGATTCCCGCGCGGTGGGTGCCCGTTCGACAGGCTCAGGGCAGGCTCCGACCCACCGCGCGAAATGCCCTTGTAGCGTTGTAGTGCCAGGCGGGCACAAAGACTCAACTTTCGTTGGTGTACGAGGGCGGTGCCGAGAAAACCACGGGATGACCCTGCTGGACGCATGGTCTATCTTACTCCTCGCGTGCAACAACCGCTCGCCGACACAAGCGTACCATCTCGACGGCCGGCGGTGTAGCGTTCTTAAGCCCGTACGCCGCGCTGTCACCCCGAGCGTAGCCGAGAGCCTGCCCTGAGCGCAGCCGAATGGGGGTCTCGCCGGCCTGCCCGCCGAAGCCTTGGCGAAGGCGGGTTGCCGTGGCCGTTCGTTCCGCATTCCGCATTGGAACGGGCCGTTGCCGTTCATTTCCCGACGTTCCTGCATGTCCTCCCCCTTGACACGCATGGCATCAGGGATTACTGTATACGCACGATGAGGAAGGAAAACGTTCCGGGCATGAGGCCTAGCCAAGTTCGGCATTCCCTCCCCAGAACTGCCCGGCCTAAAGCCGAAACGGCGACGGAGATAAGTTGTGTGTCACCGGAACTCCAGGTGACGCTGAAATAGCGCCGAAAGGGGAACGACATGCCTTGCATCTTCCTGATGTTGCTGAGTGTGGCGGCGGCCGCGGTTCCGTCGAATGACGCCGCTGCCGCGGGATCCATCGCCGACGCCGAACTCACGGAGGTCTTTGTCCCCGGTGGCGACATCTACGAGAGGGGCGACATCCTCGATGCCGTGCCGGAATTCGTGGCCCAACTCAACCTCCCGGCAATCTATGTCGATCTGGGGTTCCTGCCGTCCCGCTACATATTGGTCGAGCGTCCGGGCCTCCCGCCCCTCTCGGACGGAACGAGGCTGCGGCCGGAGCGCACCATCCAGCCGCTTGAGCAGGTGCGCGGCACGGTTCGGCAGGCGCTGGACGCCTTCTGTCGCCTGAATCCCTCTTTTTCCTGGCGCATGGACGCGGGCGTGGTGTCGCTGGTCCACCGTGGAAGTGACAGCACTTTACTCCAGACGCTCCTTGGGACGAGGCTTGAGCAGTTCACAACCAGCAACGAGCCGATGGACAAGGCGATCATCACATTGACCCACGCCGCCAGAGATGCAGCCTCGCTGCAGGATGATTCGCGGCGATGGAGGATGTACCATCAGCGCGGCGTCCCCGTCTTGCCGCCGCGATGCGCACTTGACCGGCCTGTAACCGTGAACCTGACGGCCGTCACCGTGCGCGAAGTCCTCCATGAGTTCCTCCGTCTACAACCCGGCGGCGTATTGCTTGTCTACGATGAGGCGGATAATCAGGAGCCTGAAAACGAGGCTCGCCGCAGGGCCGAGGTTATCTTTACAAGCATTTCACCCGAACGGCGACGGATTGCCCTGGACTCGCTTGTGCGTTGCCTCGATCCGACCTACGAGCCGCTTCACGGTTATGCCACGAAGGCAGTGCGCGGGAATGACGCTCAGCGTGAACTGAGCCGCCGCTACCACTTTCATCCCGACGAGGTTGGCCGCGCCTTGATGCAGCCTGACGGCATGCCCCGTATCATCGAGCGGGCGGGCCTCCTCGAGTTATCCGATCGCACCATGTGGCTGTACCTGCTGAACAACCCTGAACTGTCCAGGCAGACTATCGAACTTGTGCTTGCCCTGAAGGATCGCGACCGGCGCTATGAAGGCGTGAAAGACTTCTCATGTTCGTTCACGAAGAAAACTAAAGACTTGTTTCTTCCCTTGTGGAAGAGCCTGACGAACGATGCCGACCCCCGCGTGGCTGCACGGGCCAGGCAGATGCTGGAGTGGTGGACAAAGGAGTAGTGTGAGCGCGGCGGCCATTCTTGGCCGCCGCGCGGGGCGGGGGGGGGCGTGGTAAGTTCCGCGGACGCGCGACGTAATTCGCCGGGGACCGGGGGAGTTCCGGCGACACCCACACCCACCCTCGTGTCAAGGGGCGAATTCACATCACAAGACCACCCATAGCGACGCCAAACCGTTGACGCCGAACGGCTCCCGCCAGCCTGCCCGCCGAAGCCTTGGCGAAGGCGGGTTGTCGCGCGCTGCTTGCCCGCCGGCCTGTTATTCGTTGCTTTTCAATCCGCAATTGGCTTTACCCCCATGACGTCGGCACGTGGAAGCCGGGAGAGGCCAAGGCGCTGCGCACGCTCGACACGCCTTCGCTGCTGGGGCTGCGGCAGTCGGAGCCGTACCTTCACGACGGCCGGGCACGCACGCTCGAGGACATCTTCACGCGGCACAACCCTCGGGACCGGCACGGCACGACCTCCCGGTTGACGGCCGAGGACGTCCGCGGCGACACCAGGCGCACCCCGCCGCCGCCCGGCGAGGCGCCGCCGGAACCTCCTCCCGACGAGCCGCGAGAGCCGGGCGCGCGTCGGCCGCATGATCCCGACCGCCCTCCGCACGCCGGACCAGCCTGACCAGCACCGCGACGGCCTTGACGGCGCCCGGCGGGAGATCGACGTTCTGCATCGCCCACCTCCAGCGCGAGACCGCCCAGGCCACCCGCGACGGCGATGCTGACCGCGCCGCCGCTCTGCTCAAGGAGGCCGAGGGCTACCTGTATGCCATTCGCCTTCCGTCCAACGCGGTACTGCACCGGGAGATTGAGCACCTTCTGACACGTCCGGTCGGCCGCCCGCCGAACAAACCGGTTGTCTGGTACCACGACTTCCTCTACCAGCCGGGCAGTTGGGACCGGCCGCGCCGTGTGGTGGCGAAGATCGAGTGGCACAAGGGCGAACTGTTCCCGCGCGTGGGCTTTATCGTGACGAAGGACGAGACAGCCCCAGGACGCGGAGGCCACAGGGAGGGTCTGCCCGGATCGGCAGAGGACACCGGCATGCAGGCTATTTCGGATGGCACGACGGCTTGGAAACTGCCCGAGGCCCCCTCCACCGAGCCGGGGAAGTGCTTGTTGATTCCCAGGATCGTGATAGAATCATTGAAGAGGCTCACGGCGGTCGTGGGCAAGAGATATCCGGGGAATTCCGAATGATAGGCGATATTCCGCGCCTGGACCGGTTTCAGGCTCAACCCAGATGGAAAATGTGGGTCTAACAAAGCGAGAACTACCGAATGATGGCTTTCTCGATGCTTGTGCTTCTGTGCGCCACTTCGCTGGCCGCCGCGGAGACGGACATCTTGCATGCCCGCGCAGAAGTCGACTCGTGGAACCAGTTCAGAGGACCCAATGGTTCGGGCGTGGCCCGCGCGTGCCAACCACCGGTGAGACTCGATGCCGGTCACGTCGCCTGGAAAACGCCCGTTCCCCGCGGTTTCTCTTCGCCGGTGCTTGCCGGGAACCGGATCTTTTTGACGGCTGTAGAGGACCGTCGCCTGCTCACGCTCGCTTTCGACACGGCATCCGGGAAACCAGTGTGGCGCCACAAGGCGCCGATGGTGCCGGTCCCAAAGGTGCACGCGGCCAACAGCCCGGCGGCCTCGACGCCGCAGGTCGATGACGAGCGCCTCTACGTTTACTTCGGTTCCTACGGCCTGCTCTGCTATGACCACGAGGGCCGTCGGCAATGGGCTAAACCCATCCCCACCCCTAGAAGTCTCTACGGAGTGGCTACGTCTCCCATCGGGCATGGGGATTTCCTGATCCTGGTTCTCGACAACGACGCCAACCTTCCGGGCAGCAATCTGAGCCGATCCAAGATTCTCGCCGTCAGGAAGTCCACCGGCGAAACCGCCTGGGAAACGCCTCGCCCCTTCCATCGCAGCGGGTGGTCAACGCCGATGCTATGGACCCATGGCGAGGGACAAGACCTGGTCGTGCTGGGGAGCGGACGGGTGTCCGGCTACGATCCTCAAACCGGCGCGGAGAAATGGTTCGCCACCGGGTTCTCGCGAGAGACGATTGCGATGCCGGTATCCGGTAACGGGCACCTCTACGCTTCAGCGGCGATGGGTGGCGTCCCCGACGAGCAACCCGATCCGCAACCGTTCTGGGACGCCGTGATGCAGTTTGACGCGAACGGGGACGGCAAACTCGAACGCAGCGAGATGACAGGACACTTCACGTTCCCCTTCCGGCCCGAACTGCCACCCGGGCATCCCGGCTACGGGCTCCCGCTGCCCGAGAACGAGGCGAAACGGAAGGGGCGTCTCGATGGGATGTTCGCCTGGATCGACAAGGACAAAAACGGTTTTTGGACCCGCGACGAGTTCGTGGCAAGCATGTCGCTGCACCGCGGCAGACCGATGCTCATGGCCGTCCGACCGGGAGGCGAGGGCGACGTCACCGAGACCCACGTGACCTGGCAATTGCGTCGCAACATCCCGGAGATCCCTTCGCCCGTCTTCTACAAAGACCGCCTCTACCTGGTCCGGAATGGCGGATCCCTCGCGGCCGTCGACGCTACCAACGGAGAGACCCTCTATCGCGAGCGCCTCGGAGCTCCGGGGCATTACAGCGCCTCGCCGGTCGTGGCGAATGACCATCTCTACCTGGCCTCGAACCGGGGGGTCGTGTCGGTGGTGAAGGCCGGCGATGCGTTCCGGATGGTTTACCAGCGC
>Ga0307427_1000318_pt1 | contig 31862 bp, 29 predicted proteins | sample SalMarWE160190MG_FD_202162 | JGI IMG/M metagenome (GOLD analysis project Ga0307427, IMG submission 202162) | Salt marsh sediment microbial communities from the Plum Island Ecosystem LTER, Massachusetts, United States - WE1603-190 | ecosystem: Environmental > Aquatic > Marine > Intertidal zone >...
GCAGGACGCAATGCATGGCATGCGGCTATTGAGCCACAACGGGGAAATCCTGCAACTGAGGTATGCCGAAGCCTAAACATTGTCACCTACTCCTCTACTCTACTCTAAAATGGACCTGGGTAGTTACGGAAAATCTATTTATAAAAGAGGCTATTGAGGATTCAGTGGATAAAGTTATTAAGACCTTCAATACATTGAAGTATGTAAAAAGATGGTATAAGCATCATGACAGATGGCTTAATTTTATGGATGAGGCAGATAAAATTCAGTCAGCTTTGTACCTACTTGAAAAGTTTAAGATCTTTTCATCTGAAAGATTGATGCCTCTTTTAGGAAAAGCAAAAGAGTGGGTTGAGAAGGATGATCTTTTGGAAGCCGCTCCGGCTGAATACTCTCATTTAGATAGCCGCATCAGATATGTGGTCTACGGTCACACTCATGATCCCCTTCAGGTTCCAGTAAGGACTATTAAGACGCCAGAGGGATTAAAACAGTATGTATATCTCAACACGGGAACCTGGCGCACAAGATACCACAAGTGTACAGAAGGATTAGGTTTCATTGGCTGGAAAAATCTTACCTATACCGTGTTCTATACAAAAGAGGAAAGAGAGCTGGATTTTCCCTCTTTTGCGACTTGGACAGGGACATTGAAAACAATTTAAAAAAAAGGGTAAGTGAATTTGGGGCCACACCTAAACTATTATCTAAGGAATGGTATCAGTCCGACATAAAGACAGCGGGAAGGGAATGGTAGGTTCTGAAACAACTTCCAAATTGGCATTGCTCTGAATGTGCACCTCGAATTGTTATGCTTGCCACAATGACTTACATCCTCCCTACTTATCGTAAATGAATTTTCTACGTGCAAAAAAATATTTTCATTATGGATCTTCGAGGTGCTAAATGTTGAGATACACTTCTTCAGTACTAATCTATAATTCTATGTAATTACAAATAATTGGATTGTATTATTGAACTTTCAGATGAAGTAAAACAACACACGCTATTGTGGTATTTTTTCACATGTCCGCAGATTCACGCAGTTGCAATGAGATTTTACTTGGCAATACACCACTATTACCTACTAATTGATATGGGACATCAAAATATGCGAACGCTCCTCACAGAACGCGGTTTTTTCATTATGAGCCTTACCTATCATCTTGAGGGAGGCCCCTGGGAGCATATATGAAAGGAGGTGATAGAATAGCAACTAAATTATCTCTCGCTATTGGTTCGACGGGTACCATACTCACGGAGACCCTTCGGGCTTTCACAGAGGATGAATACCGTAAAATTATCGCTGCTCTTCCCTGATCAGTTGTTTTACACACAGCCTTAAAAAGCCTTAGTACGCCTCCCTTGAACAACATTACTATTTGCAAAGTTATTTAAATTCATGTAAGAATAGTTCGTAACTAAACCTAAAAGGGGGTGAGGTAATGATCGTTAAAGAAATAGACCTTTTTAAAGGGATTGATCCCAAGATAATGGAAAAAATAGTCAATATTTGTTCTGAACAGACTTATACGAAAGATGCAGTGCTATTTAGCAAAGGGGATGCAGCTGACTGCCTCTATATTCTGGAGGAGGGAACCATTAAGCTAGTAATAGAAAATGGGGGCAGTATAACCTATAGCCTTTCAGATCCAGGCGAAGTATTTGGATGGGCAAGCATGCTTGAATTAGGGCTCCGTACCGCCTCTGGTGTTTGTGCTACAGATTTAAAGGTAGTTAGAATAGAAAAAGAGAAATTAGATGCAATATTTAATGCTCACCCTGAAGTAGGCCTTATGGTTCTCAAGCGACTGGCAAAAGTAATTTCTGAAAGGCTCTCAAATGCTTACCGTGATCTTTTGTCTGCCAGAGGGCAAGATACCACTCCTTCTTATGGCTAAAAAGATTCTGTAAATTTAGTGTCAAAGCCTATTACTAAGCAGAGCATTTTATTATTTACATTGGCCATAACTGAGAAGGCTCTATGATGGTCATAAGGTCTTTCCTTCTGTTCCGAGGCCCCCAGCATAATACAATACCGGAAGGAGGCAAATAATGGCTGATTACGATGCAATAATAATAGGCAGTGGTGCAGGAGGGTTGTCGGCAGCACTAAAACTCGCTCGGTCACACTATTCGGTCATGCTTCTTGAGGCTATGCCGTCTTTCGGCGGGTACTTGAATCCGTTCCGCCGTAAGGGATACACTTTTCACCCAGGACTACACTACCTCGGAGAACTCGGCAGAGAGGATCGCTTCTGGAGATTGCTTGATGAATTGGGAGTAAGTGAGTCAATGAAGTTTGTTGAGATGAATCCGGAAGGATTCGACCGCTATGTCTTTCCGGACTATGAACTACGTGTTTGTAAAGGAAAAAACCGATTCGTAGAACGGCTCATCAATGATTTCCCAGAAGAGGAGCGTGGAATACACAAGTTTTTCAAGGTCTTCGAAAAGATTATAAAGGCCGGGAAGGCTTCCCAGTCAATGGGGGGAGGTGCTCTACAAATGCTCAGTTTCATTGTGAGGCACCCGGTCATGATGAAATACTCGCGTGTTCCTTATCAGACACTACTCAATAAGGTAACATCCGATAGGCGGTTGCAAGCCGCGCTCGCCGCCCCTTGTGGTGACTATGGAGTTCCTCCTGCAAAGGCCTCGATTATTATTGCCGTCATGGTGTGGGCACATTACCTGAAAGGCGCCTATTATCCTTGCGGTGGCAGCGGTACGTTAAGAGATGCCTTTGTAAGTGAACTTAAGGATCACGGTGCCGAACTGAAAAATAGTTCGCGGGTTGTCTCAATAGACAAAACGGGCAATGAGTTCACTATCAAGACAGAGCACGGTGAGAAATACACCACACGTGCAGTGATCAGTGATGTTGACCCTGTTGTTACTTTGGGCAAGTTGGTCAATCCCGAGCTGGTGCCATCTAAAATCAAAAGAAAAGTTATGCATATGCGCCCGTCCAGTGGTTCGTTCTATGCCTTCATCGGTACTGATCTGGATTTGCCCTCTATGGGAATAACCGATGCAAATATAATTCACTACAATGACTATGATATCAATAAACTGTTTAAACGGTGGCCTGTCTCGACTATACCTGAAGTCTTCCCCATGTTCTTTATCACCAGCCCCTCAGTGAAAGATCCTGAAGGTGGACACGCACCAGAGGGGTATCACACTCTTGAGATCTTCACAGGAGTGAGCTACGAACGCTTTGAACAATGGGCACACCTTCCTTCAATGAAGCGGGGCGAGGAGTATAAATCGCTTAAAGAAAAGATTGGGGAACGGCTTATTGCGGCAGCCGAGCAGTACATCCCCACACTTTCACAACACATCGATTTTGTTGAGTATGCTACACCCCTTTCTAAGGAATATTGGGTAAACGCAGTGCGGGGTGGAAATTATGGTCCGGAACAAACACCTGATCAGGTGGGAACCGGTCGGTTTATTACCTTTACCGCAGGGATTGACGGGCTCTTTCTTGCCGGAGCAGGGACCATAGGCGCCGGTGTAATGCCCTGCGTTGAATCTGGCATTCAAGCGGCAAGTAAGGCGGCAACCTATCTGAAGCATTGATTTACGGTTCCGTAGATTAGATACAATGATAGCTGGCTTTCGTCAGAGGATCACGTCTCCTCTCCGAGCCCTTCTGTCTTCGAAAGAGCGAACCTGCCGAGAAAGGATGAACAATGATAACGGTGAAGAAAATTGACGATCGCATTTTCGAGGTTACCGTAGCTGGCCGAACAACCACGACCCATAGGGTTACCGTCGATTCTTCATATCATGAAAAGCTGACCGGTGGTTACATCTCAGTAAAGGAATTGGTAGAGAAATCATTTGAATTTCTCCTTAAGCGCGAAAACAACACCAGCATTCTGAGAACCTTCGAGCTTCCGGTTATTGGCCAGTACTTTCCGGAATACGAAACTACAATCCGGAAGATGCTCAAATAAAAACGTTGGTGGGCTGTCTTCTGAGGTCGAATCATGAATTTAGGATGAAATCATCTCCCCTCACCTCTCGAGTATCGCAAATGGATTATTGAAACATTTGGTAATATGTAAGTATATTACACCTATACTTCTACCTGAGGGGGCTGGCAGATCACAACATATTGAAGACAAACCTCTCATTGACTCCGAAGTAGAAATTCCTTTACAGGAAAATTCCTTTAGGAAATAGCAATGTCTTATGAGGTAGTCAAATATCGTATTATGGGTGACCGTTCCCTCATTGTCGAGTTAGGGGATAAAATCAGCCCTGAGGTAAATCGACGGGTACGAGTGTTGGACATAGCGCTTACACAAAACCCTATAGAAGGGCTGGTTGAAACAATCCCTGCCTACCGATCACTCCTCATCATTTATGATCCGCTCAAGATACATGTTACTTGCCTAAAACAACGAATAGAAGATTTTGAAAAAAAGATAGAGGATATCCAAATCCCTGAGCCCAAAACTATGGAAATCCCTGTTGTCTATGGTGGCGATTATGGACCTGACCTGGAATGGGTAGCTCAGTACCATAAGATGAGCATGAAGGAAGTAATCCACCTTCACACAGAAACAATCTATCAGGTCTATATGATCGGTTTCACACCCGGGCATCCCTATATGGCGGAACTCCCAAATGCACTTATCACGCCCCGCAGAGAAACCCCACGGACGAATGTTATCCGCGGATCTGTGGCAATTGCCAAAAATCAAACGGTTATATACCCAGTTGAAAGCCCAGGGGGATTGCACATTCTTGGTCGAACCCCTTTGACGTTATTCAATCCATCTAAATCGCCACCCGCACTCCTTGAAATGGGTGATTTAGTGAGATTCTTCCCAATAGAGAAGGAGGAGTTCAAACAGTGGCAGTAGTCAAAACATTTGAAGTAGTGGCACCCGGTCCACTCACTACTGTGCAAGACAATGGAAGATTCGGCTATGGGCGATATGGTGTTCCGCCTAGTGGGGCGCTGGACACCTTCTCTCTGAGGATAGCAAATTTACTCGTGGGCAACTCTGAGAATGAGGCATGTCTGGAAATCACCCTCTTTGGATTGAAGGTCAAGGCCCTTACAGATGTAACCATCGCTTTCGCTGGTGCGGATCCCCAGGCCTATTGCAATGATAAATCTCTGAATGTGTGTACGCCTTACAAGTTAAAAAAAGGGAGTGTTCTTTCATTTCGAGGAATCAGGGGCGGGTGTCGCTCATACCTTGCCGTAGGAGGGGGATTATACCTACCTGAAGTTATGGGCAGTAGATCAACAAATCTCTCCTCTCGATTCGGCGGTCTGGAAGGAAGACCCCTCCAAAAAGGGGATATCCTTTTTGCTATTTCTCCTCATCTTCACCTCAATACAGAGGGAAAAACGTTTCCTCAAACGTGGAGTCCTCTTTTCAGCAATGAGTGGAGTTTAAAGGTTATCTTCGGGCCCCAAGATGATCAATTCACCGAAAAAGGGAAAAAGACCTTTATCAGTTCCCCGTACCATGTAAGCCCTCATTCCGACCGCACAGGTATCAGATTGACCGGGCCAATCATTGAGAGAAGCCCTGAAGTAGATGAGTCTATAATCTCCGAAGGGGTGATCCCCGGGACCATTCAGGTACCAGGGGATGCTCAGCCAATTATCATCTTAGCTGAGATAGTCACCGGAGGTTACAGGAAAATCGCCACCGTCATCACAGCTGATCTGCCACTGGCAGGACAGATAAAGCCTGGAGATACAGTGAGGTTTGAACAGGTATCTCTGGATATGGCATATGAGGCCCTACAGGAGATGGAGGAAAGGATTAAAAAATTCAGAGTAACCACCTGAACACCATCAACGGTGTGGCTTGCATAATGCCATCAGAGATCATGGAGTAAGCAGAGAATACCTCTGTACCACACAACTGGCATAACGGGAACAAAGAAAATCTAATTGAGGCTTACTGCTGGTTGCCTCAGAAACTCGGTCTCATCTATAGCTTCAGGCTCATCGGGCATAGGCTCATCATGTACCAGTGCAACCTTGAGTGCCTCATCAATCCATTCAACAGGCACAAAGGTCATTGCATTGCGTACATCCTCAGGCAGTTCCTCAAGATCCTGCTCGTTTCGCTTTGGCAGGATCACCGTAGTGAGCCCTGCACGGTGAGCTGCCAATACCTTCATTTTGATACCGCCTACGGGCAACATTCGGCCACGTAGCGTTGCTTCACCTGTCATACCGACATCACTACGGACTGGTCTCCCGCTCAACAAGCTGGCCATTGCCATTAATATGGCCACGCCTGCTGATGGCCCATCCTTGGGAATAGCGCCTGCTGGTACATGGACATGGATGTCAGTCCGATCAAAAAGGCTCGGATCAAAACCCAGCTGTCCGGCCTTGGAGCGTGTATAACTATATGCGATTTGCGCACTTTCACGCATTACATCACCTAATTGGCCGGTAATGGTCAGTTTTCCCCCGCCCTTCATACATGTTGCCTCAATAAAGAGTATATCGCCGCCAAAAGGTGTTACTGATAGACCTGTTGCAATTCCGGGTATTTGCACTGACTCCGAGGACTCGGAATCAAATTTCTCTTTTTTCAGGTACTCACGAACTATCTCTGGAGTAATTTCAATGTGCTTCATCTCCTGTGAAGCAATCTTCAACGCGCACTTCCGGCAGATACTGCCGATCTCACGCTCCAGGTTGCGCACACCGGCCTCACGTGTATAATCCTGTATAATCTTTTTGAGGGCCGTTTCTGTAAAATCAATTTCTTCTGGTTTGAGGCCGTTTGCCTTGATCTGACGGGGGAGTAAGAACTTTTTTGCAATATATGCCTTCTCGTATTCTGTATAGCCGTCCAACTGAATAATCTCCATACGGTCTCGCAGCGGCGCCGGGATAGTCTCTAACTGGTTGGCAGTGGTAATAAATATCACATCGCTCAAGTCGAAATCTACATCCAGGTAGTGATCACGAAAGGCATGGTTCTGTGCCCGATCGAGCACCTCTAATAAGGCACTGCTTGGATCGCCGCGCCAGTCATTCCCTACTTTATCTACTTCGTCGAGCATGAAAACCGGATTGCTGGTACCTGCCCGTTTAATTGCCTGAATAATGCGGCCCGGCATGGCACCGATATAGGTGCGTCGGTGTCCCCGAATTTCCGCTTCATCTCGCATCCCCCCGAGACTCATGCGAGTAAACTTTCTGCCCAGGGCTCGTGCAATACTCTGTCCCAGGCTCGTCTTGCCAACGCCAGGAGGGCCTGCAAAACAGAGAATAGCACCCATTGCCTCACTCACAGCGGCCTCTTCTCCAGGATCTGTTTCTACGCCACGCTCCTTGACCAGCTTGCGAACACCAAGGTATTCGATGATACGATCCTTGACTTCCTGAAGGTCATAGTGATCCTCATCAAGTATGATCCTGGCGTGTGTGATATCCAGTTGATCTTCGCTCTTCACATTCCAGGGGAGTTCCAAGAGCCAATCCAGATAGGTCTTTATAACTGAATACTCGGGTGACTGTGGGGACATTCCTTCAAGTCGATTCAGCTCACGCTGTGCCTCTTTTTTGGCTTCTTCAGGGAGTTCAGCGGATTCAAGCTTCTCTGTATATTCGGAAAAAGCGGTTTGTTGCTCTTCACTCCCTTCTCCAAGTTCCTTTTGAATTGCCTTAAGTTGCTGGCGAAGATAAAATTCCCGTTGTACCTTGTCAATTTCTTCGCGCGCCTCTGTCTGGATCTTTTGGCCAAGGCTTAAAACCTCTTTCTCGTGAGATAAGAGCGAGATGAGGGCCCGCAATTTATCCTTTACATGGTCCATTTCCAGAATCTCCTGGCCTTTTTCTATATCCAAGCCCGCATTAGCTGCTACCAGATAGGTCAAGTAACGAGGATCATGTACCTGATCCAGGAATTGCCCCACCTCGTCGGGCAGGTTGGGCGACAGAGAAATAACCTCTTTTGCCAGGTCTCTCAAGCTTCGCTGTAATGCATCCAGCTCAAGGTTTGGATCAACAACATCAGGCATGAGCGCAATCTGGGCACGCATATACGGCTCAGTGCCCAACCACCGTTCAACACGAAATCGTTCAAGCCCTTGAATGATTACCTGCATGGTATCATCAGGTGTGCGAACTACATTGAAGATTCTCGCTACCGTACCGATTTTATAAATCTGTTCGGGCAGAGGCTCTTCGATGGAGGCATCTTCCATAGCCACAAGACCGATAATACTATCCCCTTTTAAGGCATCTTCAACCAATTTCACTGACCGTGGAATACCTACGGCCAAGGGGAGTATTGAAAAGGGATAGGCCACGGTATTCCGTAATGGTAAAATTGGTAAAATATTTGGTATGGAAGCCACGGACTGATCGAGCTCTTCTGGTTTGATAAATTTTTTCATAGTTAGCAAATCCTCACAGTTACTCTTTTTTATGTATAGTATTTATTTAAATAAGTAGATATCTGTAATCAAAACATTCTGTTATTGTGTCGCTGTACATCTTTTCAATGCTACAGCAGTATATAGAAAATAGTCATTGTTTCCCCGCTTTTCAAGTCCCAGAAATCAGGTCATATAGGTAAATGGGATCTGTTTCACCAGAAACACTAATGATATGCTCATATATTTCCGCTTTATCATATTGATAGAAAACTCCCTGTCTCAGATCCACTCAAATCCTATAAACTTAAAAATTTCAAGTATATACACGTGGTTTGCTCGCTTGGCACGGGTTTCGTAGTAATAATCAGTGATTTTTCGAATTTCCCATTGTCGGGGCAGGAATATTCCAAGAATGGAGGAAGCAAATGAATAGATGACTTCATACCCTTGACAACTGAATTATATGTTTTATTTTTGACCATGAAAAAAAGAAAGGTCAAAAACAATAAAAGGCGGTGAGGCAAAGCTAAGTGCTTCGATTCGCAAATACGGTGACGTATTTTGACGACTTGTTTCAGAAATGTTGCTCACTCAGCACTAAGTCCTGAGTAAATAAGTTCGTCATCGAACTTATGAATCGAAGGACTAAGGGTCTAACGCTTAAATACCATGATCGCCAGATTGTCGAGAAAAATGAATACGCCTTTGGGAAGACATGCTCGAAGGCGCTTTTGTTTGATAGTAGCACTTTTTCAACTACTAGAGGAAAACTTTATTATGGCCGAAAAACCAACCTATGAGGAATGTGAACAAAGATTAACGTGAGAGTGTCTATCCATCTTCCATCGTAAGAGGGCTCGTTTTTTGCCAATATTCCAGCCCTCATTTATCTTTGCATACTTAAAATCGAAGAGGTAATTTCTATGGAAAACATATTATCTCCTAAAAAACATGCGGCCTCAGCTAAGAAGCGTGTAATAGTCCCACGGTGGTATGGCCGATTCATCCCTGGATCTCTTAAAAAAGTACTCTGGAACCTGTTTCTTATCTGCCTGGGGAGTGTCCTGGTTGCTGTGGCAATCAACGGGATCCTGATACCGCATCAATTTGTAAGCGGCGGATTCATAGGTATCGCCCTGGTTATCCATTATCTCTTTCCATCCTTCCCATTGGCGTTGTTCTATTTTCTGCTTAATGTGCCTGTTTTTGTCCTGGGGTGGACATTCGTGGGGCGGCGCTTTTTCTTTTACAGTATCGTGGGGATGGTGATCTTTTCTGCAGCGATTGCTGTAATCCATGTTCCCCTACCTGTACATGACAACATCCTGAGCGCTCTTCTGGCAGGTATCATCACAGGTATCGGAGTAGGGATTATATTAAGGTCAAGTGGGTCATCAGGTGGCACGGACATTCTTTCGGTCATTTTAGTTAATCGCTTGTCCATTCGCATCGGAACCACAATCCTCGCCTTCAATGTTATTGTACTCACAGCAGCTTCACTCTTTTTTTCGTTGGATGCGGCACTGTACACTCTGATTTATATCTTCGTATATTCCCAAATTATCAACATTATGCTGACAGGACTTAGTCAAAGAAAGGCCCTTTTTATCATCTCTCCCAAATGGCAAGAGATTTCCCAGGAGGTTCTTGATAAGGTAGGGAGGGGGGTAACGTTTATCCAGGGGAAAGGAGGATACTCTGGCCAAGACGAGCAGATTCTATACACTGTTATCACGTTACGAGAATTACATCTAATCAAGGAGATAATACAACAAGTGGACACAAATGCCTTTGTGGTGGTGCACAACACTCTTGAGGTAATGGGACATCGCATTGGCAACCAGCCCCACTGGTAAGCTGTTCTGCTTTTTGGCCTCAGCCTCTAAAACTTAGTAATATTATGATTACAGTTTGTAATAAAATTGTGCGGATTATGGGCTTTAATTATGGCACGAAACCTGAAATTTCAAGGGGCTGCCAGATACGATATCATATTGATCTGTTGAGTCTGCCCGACCTAATTAAAACAAGCATTAGAAAGCTTCTTACAACTTTAGAAGATTTGCTAAAGAGCGGAAAGTTAATTTAGGTCAAGGAGTGAGCTATGTCAGATAAGAAAAAAAAATTCAGTTGGAGAGGATGGACCACATTTGTGGTCACCATCTCCTTTATTGTGGACACCATCTCGGGTGTTATTCTCTATATAGCCCCGCCAGGAAGAATTGCACACTGGACCAACTGGACTGTCTGGGGCCTTGACAAGGAAGAATGGGGAGCTATTCACACCATATTCGGCTATGTCCTCCTCATCATTGTGGGTATTCATCTCTATTACAATTGGAAAATTTTTTGGAACTTTATCTGGAGTAAAGTCCGTAAGGCATTGAACCTCAAGTGGGAGCTGATTACAGCTACTGTACTCTGTCTTTTCCTTTTTCTCGGGGCCCTTTGGAATATTCCACCCTTTAGTTCCACAATGGATTTGGGGGGACATTTTAAGCAAAGTTGGGAGGAAGCTAAGGTTGAGGTGCCTATTGCCCATGCGGAATTGTTGAGCCTTCAGGAGTTCGCAGAGAAAATAAAGGTTCCCGTCGACAAAATTCTCCATGCCCTGAAATCCAGGGGTTACAAGGTAAAAAATGTCCAGCAAATACTCGGTGATGTTGCCAAGGAAAACATGACTTCTCCCAATAAGCTCTATGAGGCCATAAAATCTAAAGGTGTGAAGCCCACTGTTCCTGGTACTATAGGAGGAACCGGTATGGGTAAAAAAACACTCAGTGCGATCTGTTCTGAAAAAGACCTCTCCCTTGACGATGTCTTAGCCAGACTAAAGCAGAAGGGCATCGAGGCCAATCCCAACGATAGGCTCAAGGATGTGGCAAGCAAACTTGGGAAAACTCCCATGGAGATCTTTACTATCATGGAGGGCAAAGAGTAAAATAAACAAACGACCTCTCGGAGTCGGTTGTTTATTTGCATTTGGTTAAGATGTTAGGAGCGCAGCACACATTCACCAATATGTTGAACGAGAAGATTTTTTAAAGGCGGTTTGGTAGCTTTTGGATAAAAAATAGGCTCATTTTTAACAATTCTGTGTAGACTGGCTGAAACTGCATCTTTTCCCGTATATAGTATGTTTTGCATTCAGCTCAAAATTTAATGTTTCTGCTAGTCATAAGTCAGATTATCACTCAAGAACCTTCAATTACTTAATAAAATCTTTAACGATCTTTGAGACGTACTTATGAAATGGTAGGTCACGAAGCCTTGAATATCTGGCCATAAAGATCAACCATTCTATAGTGCAGCTTTGCTAAATTAAGTATTTTTCAACTTTAGTGTTACTCTCACACTATTATACTATATAGCAGTCCCGCCTTTGGCAATAACAACTACCACCTGCTTTATGCCTACATTTACTATAGAAAACCTTTATACAAGTATAGCATTCCGACAAGTACAATAAATATTCCACATATCTTCTTAAAAACGACTTTATTTACTTTTAAAGATATTCTTGGTCCTATTTGGGCTCCTAAAAATGCACACAACAGTATAATCAAGAACTCTGTGCTAACGTTAAAAGCTGCACCATGAGAGACAACTCTCCCTATCCATCCAGACAATGAAGCCATAACGATAATTGCTGAAGAAGTAGCAACAGCTATGTGAGCCGATACTTTTAAAATACCCACCATTAAAGGGATATCAAACACACCTCCTGCTACACCAGCCATTCCAGCAAATAATCCAATTACGAAGGTCAAAGGCGATACAATTAAAGGCGAAACACTATACTGTTTACTGGCATCCAATTTCTGGAATGTTTTATATCTTTTGTTTAAATAAGAATGATTGTTAAAAGAAAGCGACATCAAGATTCCTGCGAAAAGAAGCGTAACACCAAAGATAATCTTTAAAAAAGCCACTGGTGCGCATTTAAGCAAAAAACCAGTTATAAAAATTGAAGCTGCTAAAGGAATACCTAAATATCCTATTAGTTTCCAATCGATCAGTTTTTTTTGTTGATATGCGATCATTGCGGAGAAAGAAGTTACAAGAATACATAAAAAACTCAGAGCAGATGCCTCTTGAAAACTACCAAAAAATAATAGAAACAGAGGCATATAAAACAGGCCTCCTCCCATCCCGAACATCGAAAAAACCAATGCGATAAAAAATGCACTTATTGCGATAAGCATCAATGAAACTCCAAAGGGTTATTGGGTTGGCAGCGGTTACCCCTCTAATATTATGTGTTCATGACCAATAAATATTAGTTTATGTCTCGTATCATATGTCTCATTCGATCTAATAAGGGCCAGGCTCCAAATAGAACCTGCCTTGAGCACTTTCACAAATTCTGCTGGATAGAAATTATTATTATTCATCTTAAAATTGCAAATCTGCTCTTATCCACCATAATAATCGAAAGATTCTCTAAATATTGAGAGTTGGTAGCACAATTACCTTACTTCTGGACCGAAATCAATATCTCATTCAAGGTAATGAAATTTTCTTGACAATGGAAACTCAAATATCTATATTACCATATCAGAATATAGTTTGGAGTTTTAGATGAAATCTTTTATCAAGGTAATGAAAGCGCTTTCAGATCCTAATCGAGTAAAAATCATAAAGATGTTACAACATAAAATTATGTGCGTCTGCGAGATACAGAAAGCATTGCGAGTCTCTCAGCCTGCCGTTTCAAAGCATCTTAAATTACTTGAGGATGCTGATCTTGTTAGTTTTCATAAAGAAGGCTTGTGGGTGAATTATCACCTTACTGACGGGAGTAGCAGTCCATACGTGGCGAGCCTTTTAGGAAATCTCAAGCACTGGATAGAGGATGATAAAGAGATCGCAGCTCTTATTGAAAAGCTTCCTGCTATTCGAAGAGAAGATATATGTAAAAAATAGTAATTTTTTTTATCTTCATTATATTATAATATAATTATATAGTTATATTGTTGATCAAATAGTTCAGAACCGCTTTATTCATTAGGAAAAAAGTTATGAAAGAACGAATTAAATTGCTTATTATCGTGCTTATTTTTCTCGCGTGCTACTTTATTCCCTGGAGTCATTCTACTATACGGCAATCGGGGCTTGAAGCATTTATGATGATTCAGGAATATGCCAGAAAGCATGTTTTGACATGCCTGGTTCCGGCTTTTTTTATTGCCGGCGCTATTGCCGTGTTTGTTTCTCAGGCCTCTGTACTCAAGTATTTTGGTGCGAGAGCAAAAAAATTTCTTTCCTACTCAGTAGCCTCCGTGTCAGGAACTGTCTTAGCCGTATGCTCCTGCACAGTTCTGCCTTTGTTTGCAGGGATCTATACCCGTGGAGCCGGTATCGGTCCGGCAACAGCTTTTCTTTATTCAGGTCCAGCCATTAATGTATTAGCTATCATTCTCACAGCAAGAATACTGGGATGGCAACTGGGCGTGGCAAGGGCAATTGGGGCTGTCCTTTTTGCAGTAGTCACAGGGCTGTTAATGGCTTTTATCTTTCGAAAAGAAGATGCCGCTCGCACGACAGGCGAAATCCATCTTCCGGATATTGAAAACAAGGGTAGAACCTTAATTAAGGATTCTCTCTTCATGCTAACCATGGTTTTCATTCTCATTTTCGCCGCCTTTGCACGGCCAGTATCAGGCTCGACAGGCCTCTGGTTCATGATCTTTACTGCAAAGTGGTACATAACAACCTTCCTTCTAATTATCTTAGTCCTGATGCTCAAATCATGGTTTAGGAAAGATGAGCGTGCAAACTGGGTACAATCAACCTGGGGCTTCATAAAGCAGATTCTTCCTCTTTTGGGAGCAGGGGTGCTTGTAGCTGGTTTCTTGTTGGGTCGACCAGGCCATTCCGGCCTCATTCCAGAGAACTATATTCAAATTCTGGTTGGGGGAAATTCTCTGCGGGCCAATCTATTCGCGTCAGTTTCCGGTGCACTTATGTATTTTGCCACACTTACTGAGGTCCCCATTCTTCAGGGGCTCATCGGCGCAGGCATGGGGAAAGGCCCTGCTTTATCGCTCCTTCTTGCAGGTCCTTCCCTGTCACTTCCTAACATGCTTGTTACAGGAAGTGTTATGGGAGTTAAAAAGACAGCTACCTTTTGTGTCATTATCGTGGTCATGTCAACCATCGCCGGAATAAGCTTCGGCGCGATAGCGGGGTAATGCATGTAAGGTTTTCGCAAAAAAGAAAATCAAGGAATGCATGCTTTAATGTATATACGTTGATAACAGATAAGGAGAAAAAACAATGGAAATAAAAATATTAGGTTCGGGATGCTCTAAATGCCAGAGCACCGAAAAAAATGTCAAAGACGCGCTTGCTGAATGTGGCCTCGATGTACAAGTAGATAAGATAACCGATGTCATGGAGATCGCCAAATATGGCGTATTTATCACACCAGCTGTGGTAATTGACGGCAAAGTAAAAAGTGTCGGAAAAATCCCGGACACGGAAGAGATAAAGACATGGATCGAGCAACGCAATTAACCTAAACACCAGAGTAAAAGGAGAAAAAAAATGTGAAAACCTCCTGGCCTCTGGTGCTGATTTTAACATATGCCTTGTGCCTATATGCCGGATACAGGGTTTTGACTTTTTCAGAACGATGATTACATTGTTCCTATGATAAATTTAAAAAAAATACTATTATTAAGCATACTAATAGTTTTGATGGAATTTGGCTGTCAGAATGCCACAAACCATGAAAATAAAGCGAGAGATACCATGAGTAAACAGCGCATTGAATTAGAAACAGCAACATTTGCCGGCGGCTGTTTTTGGTGCATTGAATCAGATTTCGAAAAAGTCGACGGCGTTGTTGAAGTAATATCCGGTTACACTGGTGGTCATAAGGAAAATCCGACTTACGAGAGCGTATCATCCGGTGAGTCCGGTCACGTTGAAGCAGTGCAGGTACACTATGATCCTTCGAAGGTTACTTATAAGGCAATACTGGACATTTTCTGGAGGCATATAGATCCGACCGATCCCGGCGGGCAGTTCGCGGACCGTGGATCACAGTACAGGACAGCCATTTTTTATCACAATAAGGAACAGAAGGTTCTCGCAGAGCAGTCCAAAGAAGAGCTCAATACAATGGGGAAATTTGAAAAACCAGTTGTCACCGAGATTGTCCAATTTTCGAAGTTCCACAGAGCAGAGGAGTACCATCAGGACTACTCCAAGAAAAACCCGATCAAATACAAGTACTATCGCTTTAACTCGGGTCGGGACAAATTCCTGACAAAGGCATGGCAGGATACCATGGAAGGAACGAAAATGCATACTAAAAACAAGAAATATAGAAAGCCCAGTGATGAAGTGCTGCGTCAGAAATTAACGCCAACACAGTATAAGATTACCCAGGAGGATGGAACCGAAGCGCCCTTTAATAACGAATACTGGGATGACAAAAGAGCCGGCATATACGTTGACATCGTCTCGGGAGAACCTCTGTTCAGCTCGCTTGACAAGTTTGACTCCGGAACCGGATGGCCCAGCTTTACAAAACCGCTTAAGCCTGATAATAGCGTTGAAAAAGAAGACAGAAGTCTTTTCACCACCCGCACGGAAGTTCGAAGTAAGCACGGGGATTCTCATTTGGGGCATGTGTTTACTGATGGACCGATGCCTACAGGTTTGAGATATTGCATCAATTCGGCAGCCTTAAAATTTATTCCTAAAGAAGATTTAGAAAAAGAGGGCTACGGGGAATACTTAAAACTCTTTGAAGAAAAGAAAATAAAATAACAGGGAATCGGTTTTTCGATCGCTGCCTCTGGACTTGTAGATGAGCTCTGGAAACAAATTTTTAAAATTGCCAAGAAACTTTGAAGTGAATTACGAAAAGATTTGCGGCTCACTTATCCACGGCAGACCTTCCCAAGGACATCGACACTTGAGCAGGCGGTTTTTTATTACTGAAATAGTAGTTGTTCTTTTAGGGCTTGCCCTATTTCTCCAGGCTTGCGATTCTGTTGAGGCAGCAAAAGAGAGGGAAATCACGCTCATAACAACCATGAATTCGGTGCATTACACAGCAAGGCCGCCCATAGATGCCTTAGCGCCCGTTAAAATAGAAACGGCGACCTTTGCGTTGGGCTGATTCTGGGGTCTGGACTCCCGGTTCGGGAGTATTAAGGGCATAATCCGGACCCGTGTCGGTTACGCAGGGGGAACAAAAAAGAATCCCACCTATCACAACCTGGGTGATCATACCGAGACAATTCAAATCGACTACGATCCCACCGTAATTTCATACGATAAGCTGCTTGAGATTTTCTGGGATAGTCACAGGCCTGATGCACCGTCGTTGTCGAGACAATATATATCCATTATATTCTTTCACAATGATGAGCAAAAAAGGCTGGCCACGGTGTCGAAAGATCTTCAAGCAACCAGAAGGAAAGGAAGGATTTTTACAGAGATTTTTCCCCTCACGGAATTTTACCTGGCTGAGGACTACCACCAGAAGTATCGGCTTCGCTCCGAGCGAGACCTCATGAGAAAGTTCAGCGCCATGTATCCCGAAGAAGAGGATTTTGTGAATTCTACAGCAGCGGCCCGCATCAACGGATATCTTGACGGGTATGGAACGCTTGAGGACTTACTGAAGGATTTACCTGGCTTCGGTCTTTCCCAGGCTGCAGGCAAAAGGCTTATCGAAGTTGTTAAAAGGCGAACATAAGCTTCGAGGTTACTCAATGTCGAGATTGTCAGTTACATATAAGCCTCCTGCCTTCCCTAAAACCATATCATCCTTCATCATTTAAGTGAAAGACAGTTAATGTGCTGGTGAGCACAGAGACTGTCAAAAAAGACCATTTACAACTCGCTATTGTTGTAATAAAAATAAAAAAAACATTCTTAGATAACTTAACAAGGTATGCATTTTTAACCATTTTATATTTTACATCTATAGCACGATTACCACGGAGAATAATGAACGAGGAACATATTGCCAAGATTGCCGATGAGCTGAGCCTTGCGCTCCATCATGTAATGACCACCGCCGGATTGCTTGAAGGAGGCTCTACAGTGCCCTTTATTGCCAGATACAGGAAGGAGGCAACCGGCTCTCTTGACGAAGTGGCCGTAACCGCCATACGTGACAGGATGGCTCAACTAAGGGAATTAGAAAAGCGCCGTGCAAGCATACTCAACTCGCTTGAGGAGAGGGAGTTGCTCACAGATGAGTTGAAAGAAAAGATTCTTTCCGCTCAAGATGTGACTGTTCTTGAGGATATCTATTTACCTTTTAGGCCAAAACGGCGTACCAGGGCAATCGTAGCCAGGGAAAGGGGACTTGAACCTCTGGCCAAAATTCTCTTTAAGCAGCAGGAAGGCACGGATCCAATTGCGGAGGCAATCGCCTATATTGACCCGGAAAAAGGGGTTGAAACAAAGGAAGATGCGCTTGCAGGCAGCAGAGATATCATTGCCGAGTGGATAAATGAAGACCCGAAAGCCCGCGAAAAAATGCGTAGCCTTTATGCTCAGAAAGGAATATTCCGGGCGATGGTAATTCCAGGCAAAGAGTCAGAGGGCGCCAAGTTTCGTGACTACTTCGATTATGAAGAACCAGTCTCTAAAGCACCCTCCCACAGGATTTTGGCCATGCGTAGGGGTGAAAAGGAGAGTTTTTTGAGTTTGCAGGTACACCCTCCTGAGAATGAAGCTCTCACCCTGCTGGAGGCCCTGTTTGTCATGGGCGAAAATGCTGCATCCTCTCAGGTGAAAGAGGCAGTTCAGGATAGCTATCGCAGGCTTTTGTCCTTTGCTATGGAAACAGAGATCCGTTGTGAAACCAAAGAACTGGCCGATAGGGCGGCCATAAGGATATTTGCCGACAGTCTCAAGGAGCTTCTGCTTGCCCCTCCCTTGGGCCAAAAAAACATAATAGCAATTGACCCGGGTATCCGTACCGGTTGCAAGATTGTCTGCCTGGATAGGCAAGGAAAATTACTTCACACTGATACTCTCTACACCTTTAAATCCGAAAAGGAACGGTCTGATGCGAAAGAGATCCTTTTCAGACTGTGCTCGAAGCACAAAGTAGAAGCCATTGCAGTAGGAAATGGCACTGGAGGAAGGGAAACAGAGTCCTTCATCAAAAACTGTAATCTCCCAGGAAATATTCCGGTTGTGGTTGTCAATGAGAGCGGTGCATCCGTCTATTCTGCCTCAGAGGTGGCTCGAGCTGAGTTTCCCGATCTGGATATAACCTTTCGGGGAGCGGTCTCCATAGGAAGGCGCCTTATGGATCCCCTGGCGGAGCTTGTGAAGATCGATCCCAAATCTATTGGTGTGGGACAATATCAGCATGATGTAAACCAGCAGGCACTTAAAAGAAGCCTGGATGATGTGGTTATGAGTTGTGTCAATGCCGTAGGTGTGGAAGTAAATACAGCCAGCGAGCAACTCTTGAAGTACGTTTCGGGTCTTGGTCCACAATTGGCCAAAAACATTATCACATACCGAAACGAACATGGCCCTCTTTCATCCAGAAATGAGTTAAAAAAGGTGAAACTGATGGGTCTCAAAGCTTTTGAGCAGGCCGCTGGCTTTCTTCGAATCATGGGAGGAAAAAATCCACTTGATGCGAGTGCGGTCCATCCAGAGTCGTATCCCATTGTAGAAGCCATGGCAAGAGACCTGGGTTGTTCTGTAAGAGATCTGCTCGATGATGAAAAGCTTCGTCAGCACATTAATTTATCTGTGTATATAACGGAAAAGGTGGGAATGCCTACTTTGACCGATATCATGGATGAACTCGCCAAACCCGGGCGTGATCCTCGGAAAGAGTTTGAAGGCCCGAGCTTTGCTGAAGGGATTACGCAGATCGGTGATCTTCGTCCAGGCATGAGGATTCCAGGTGTGATCACCAATGTGACCACCTTCGGGGCCTTCGTTGATATCGGAGCGCATCAAGACGGCCTGGTTCACATCAGCCAGCTAACGAATCACTTCGTGAAAGACCCAGGTCAGGTGGTAAGGGTTAACCAGCGTGTAATGGTCACGGTTCTTGACGTGGACCTTGAAAGAAACCGCATCTCGCTTTCCATGAAAGATACCCTGAATTTGGAATCAAACATAGACGGTTAAATAAAAATGTATAGAGGGATCACTCATTTAAAAGACTATGATCCCTTCATGTTTCCTCTTCAATCCAATGAGCCTCGCTTTACTTCCCATTAAAATGTGGTTTTCTCTTCTCCATAAAAGCTGTCATGGCTTCCCGCACATCTTGTGAAAATAAAAGCACCATATTTTTTTGCATCGCCATGGACATTCCATCCTCAACAGTTGCACTTCGGCTGTAGTTAAGCACCTTTTTGGTTTGCTGAACAGCAAGGGGAGCATTTTCTGCGATCAGTGCGGCAAGCTTGTTTGCCTTGTCCATAAGTGCCTCTCTGTCTAAATATATGCCATTTACCAGTCCTATGCGTGCAACCTCCTTGGCAGAGAAAAAGCGTGCGGTATAGGCCATTTCTCTCGTAAAACCCTGACCGATTATCAGGGGAAGGCGTTGGAGTATGCCCATGTCCGCCACAAGCCCTATACCAGCTTCTCTCAGAGAGAATGTGGCATCTTCCGTACAGAGCCGAATATCGCAGGCGGCAATCATATCAAGGCCACCACCCACGCACTTACCATGGACTGCCGCTATAATAGGCTTTGGACATTCCTCAAGCACATTACAGCAATCAAATAATTCGTGCAATTTTTCAGGAAAATCAAGACTGCCTTTTGGTGTACCATCAAGGCCCGCGGAGACAAAATCTTTTAGGTCAAGACCCGCACAGAAAATCTGGGCATTGCTTTTAAGAATGATAGCCCTTACCTCATCCGTTTCACGTAATTCCCTCACGGCTCCTGTGATTTCAGCTGCAAACTCCAGGCTAAGTGCATTAAGGCTTTCTGTCCTGGCAAGGGCCAATGTGCCTATATTATCTTCGACCTTCAGTTCAAGAAATCTATAACCCATAGTATCCCTCCTTTTTAAAGCCCATTTTCAATAGAAAGATTTTGATACCTTTTAAAAAATATTTTTCACTATATGCTTCACCCACCTATTATTTTTGGATATCTCTTTTAACAGATAATTACAAGCGTTTATCCGGGCATGATGTGAAGGAAATATTTGACAAATTCTCCTATATCCTCCTAAAGTAAGGTTGATGAAGCAGAACACATGTAGGATCATCCCTCTTATTATTTTTCACTTAGCCTGCACCATATATTCAGGCTAACGACTTTGTCTGAATTTTATGATTTTATAGTAAAAAATTAGTGTTCAGTGCTTTTTCACACATTGACCTTTCTACGCTGTACATGCTATTTATAGACCGTGTCAGGTAACCGACTTCAGTAAGAGAGCAGCCACGCATTTAATTAAGTGTATAGTATTGATGTAATAAGAGATATGAGAAAAAGCAGAAAAAAACAAAAACATGGGAGTTAAGAGATTGTTAAAGAACAGGATCTAAAAGCATTCTGAAGGGTAAAATAAAATGGGAAAAAGGGAGGAAGAAATGGTCAAAAAGACGATTATATGCCCCAAATGTGGACATGAAAATCTATTTCCATCGAAAGAATGTGCGAAATGTGGAAGTTCCTTCATATTATTTCCTGAACTCCGAGGACTATTTGAGAAGGGTGAACAAATAAATAGTAAAATGAAGGAACCAATCTCAAAAACCGATGATCAACAAGGAGAACCATTAATATGCCCCAAATGTGGACAAGAGAATGATTCATTGTCTCTGGAATGTTCGAGGTGCGGAATTGTTTTCTTAAAATATTATGATATTCAGGCACGTGAAGAAACTGATGAGGGAAAAAAAGCAGAGCTTATAGCGAAGAAGGAAAAGGAGGAGGAAAAGACAGAATCACTCGCAAAGAAAAAAGAAGAGGAAGAAAGAGCAGAAGCCTTGAAACGACAGAAGGAAGAAGAGGAACGGGCTGAGGACTTGAGGAAACAGAAGGAAGAAGAGGAAAAAGCTGCGGCTCTGAGACGACAAAAAGAAGAAGAGGAAAAGGCTGCGGCTCTGAGGAGGCAGAAGGAAGAGGAAGAACGGGCTGAGGCCTTGAGGAAGCAAGGAGAAGAAGCAGAGCGGGCTGAAGCCTTGAGAAAACAAAAGGAAGAAGAGGAAAAAGCCGAGGCCTTAAGAAAACAAAAAGAAGAGGAAGAAAGGGCTGAGGCTCTGAGGAGGCAGAAGGAAGAGGAAGAAAGAGCAGAGGCCTTGAGACGACAGAAGGAAGAAGAGGAACGGGCTGAGGACTTGAGGAAACAGAAGGAGGAAGAGGAAAAAGCTGCGGCTCTGAGACGACAAAAAGAAGAAGAGGAAAAGGCTGCGGCTCTGAGGAGGCAGAAGGAAGAGGAAGAAAAAAAAGCGCTTCAAAAAAAGATAGAAGACATCACAAATGTGTTAAAACCAAAGGCGAAAATCAAGGATTTACTCAAAAAGTATGAAGGGCAGACTGTAGGCATAAATCATGATAGTCCCACTGAGATTAAAGGAGCCGATCTTATTAAAGTCGGTGATGACCTCTTCAGCATACTTCTCGCGGACGAAAAATTAATAAAGAGCTATCCTCTGAGAACTATTATCTCAATTATTGAGGGAGTAAATGGAGTGAGTAATGCTAATATGGAGGAAAATTCAAAATTTTCCATTGTGATTCTGGTACATTATCCTGTTCTTTAAAAAAAAGAAGTGTAGCTATTTCACCTCATGCAGGTGATACGCCATTTTTGTCGTAAGAAAAGTGCACATACATGAATTATAAATCATATTTCTGAATGTACCTGAAAGATTCTCGTACTCTTTTTGAATGCTTTCCGTATCCAGTTTATGAGCCTTTAAATCCTTTGATGCCAAAACCAAGGCAGACCGAGGTTCATGTCCCATATCCGCGAACGGCATATAACCAAATACCTCATCTTTTTCAAGTGTAAACAACGGCAGATACCCTTTCTGACTCTGACCAATCACGTATGTCTCACCTTCTAATATTGCGAACACCTCTTGTTTCGAGGAACCCTTCTCTATAACCATCTTCTTATTTTTAGTAAACCCTTTGTCGGTCTTGTCCTCTTTCATATACAACTCTACAGCTCTATCCGTAATCTTTCTCAGTCTGCCATCCAGGCTAAGAAGAATTTTTCTGAAATCCGGTGATAGAGACATAAAATCACGATAAAGGAACTCGGTATCCAGCAAGCCCAATTGAACATCGTCTAAAGCAGTTACGGTAACACTACGAGTATATTCCGTGAATGGTAATATGGTAAAACCCCCAATAAAGCATCCTTCTCCAAGATTCGCTATGTGCATAGAACCGTTGGGTGTTTCTCTGCTTACATTTACCGATCCTTTCAATATAATCCAAATCCATTTACCATGCCCCCCTGCTCTGGCTATTCTCTCTCCAGTATGGTATTCCTCTTCATCAAGGACATGTGAGTAATCTACGAGTGGTCCTTTAATGACCTGGGGAATCCCTTTTTTCTCAGGTCCGGTTTTACTGCTTTCTACGGAAGCCACCTCATCAAAAGAGGGCGGACCCACTTTCTTGATTAACCCGTCATCAAGCATCCTCATTGCATCGAGCAATATCTCCATTCTATTCTTTTTAATTACACGTCCAATTTGAACTTTTTCTTCATAAAATTCGAAGTTCCCTTCAATCCACCCGAACAGGGCGTAAACAGCATCTAAACCTTTCAAAGAACCGTTTGTAGCATTTATAGGATCACCATTAACAAAATATATGAGCCCAGGTTCTGGAGCGTGTTGACTCGTAATTCGCATTACCCCAGTGTTACTGTTTCCACCAAGTATTTGAAAGATATCTGCCAGGCTAATAAAGCTCAAATTCCCCGCAAGTGAAGCTTTAGCACTCATGGTAAACCTCTATTGTGTCCATTGTAGCTCTTTTTGGAGATGACGTAATGTAAGAACCAAACATTTCTTCAGGGTGTCCCTCACTCCCGTTCCCTTTAAAGCACTTGCCTCAAAAGCAGGAGCCTTGAGCTTACTATTCAGTTCACGCTCTATATCTTCTAAAGGCATAACGGGAATACTTTGTGCGCCAAGATCTCGCTTATTATATTGCATGACGAGTGGAATTTTGAATATATTTATGTTCTTTTCAGCAAGATTTTCCTGCAGATCCTTTAGAGATACAAGGTTTTCTTTCCGTCGAATCTCTAAGGAATCTGCAACAAAAACAACACCGTCTACATTTTTTAGGACCAGTTTTCTGGTGGAATTATATTTTGCCTGTCCAGGTACGGTATAGAGTTGGACCTTGACGTCACAACCTCTGATTTTACCCAAGCCGAGTGGAAGAAAATCAAAAAAGAGGGTACGATCACCCTTGGTGTTTATGGAAACCAGCTCACTATCTGTATATTTTTTTCCCGCTTTAAAAATATATTCCAAGTTGGTTGTCTTTCCACTTCGACCAGGGCCATAATACACAATCTTACATTCAATGACTCTATCTTTAGGATTGAATACAGCCATAAATCTTATAATACGCTTTTAATACCCTTTCTATAAAATAAGGGCTAAAAATCTTCATCCTCTTTAACCCAAATACGTGAGCTGAAACTGATAGTCTTTCCAGGTCAGTGATTACACACCATTTATTGTGATATCCAACGCATGATCCCCGCGCCTCGGGCCGGACGTTATTACTTTCAGTGCGGAAACCGTTCCCCTAGCATTGAATATAGCTATAGGGGAAAAACACTTCATCTCCGACAGTCTGATTCCAGTCTTGAAAGCATTCGCCAAATCTCTCTGTTGAGCTGATAAAATAATACTAATTTTATTCCCTAACTGAAATGTGACTTCAAACTCCACCATTTCACCCTTACGAAGGCCATTCGGTAATTGGACGCTCACTGAAGATATATCAATAATTTCGCCCTCTTTTCCTTCAGGTTCGCCTTCTTCGGCAAGAGCTTCATCCATCATTGGAAGATCAACTTTGATTTCCTGTTTTTCTAATGTATTCTCAAGAAATGTTCGTATGTATTTAAGATCACTTCTGGAGAATGTTTCTTGAGACACCCATTGTGTAAATTGCTCAATAGCCGCATCCGGTGAAGAAACTGCCATGTGACACATGAGGCTATTCTTGGCTGCCACCACAGGCATTTTCCCCTCCTCTATTAGTCTTTGAAATTCTTCTAACGCTTTTTGGCATTGACCAAACTTTGCCAGAGCAACAGCTCCTTCGATTGCGGCCATGTCTTTATCTTTTGAAGATGAAAATAATCGACTGATAAGCCCCTGTTCTTCTTCAGACAGCGTGGGTGTCTCTATAGATTTATCTATCTCATCCAGATCTTTATTTATAATTCGTATTTTGTCTTGAATGGCATCTATTAGTTTTTTGTCCTTTACATATTTTTCATCATGTTGAATAAATGCCAGGATCTCTTGGTATTTTTCTTTAGCCTCTTCAAAGAGGCCCTGTTTTTCATAAAGTGCAGCTTCTTTTATCAAAGACTTTATTCTTTCCTTTTCAGACATTGAATTCCCTCACCAAACACTCAACTACATTCTCAATCAAATCCTTCACATTATGTTATGTTTTGCTGCCTCCTGAACATTAAGATGTATTGTTTAAAAAACACTTGCTTTTCTTCATCCATCTCTATGAACTCAATTCCAGATTCAAACTTGCCATCGGCTCGTTTCCTGGAATGGGCAATCTTTCCCTTGAAATCCATAAGTTCATCTTCGAGAGCCATAGTCAGAGACACAATATATTTTGGACTAACGGCGACATGTGTTTCCAGCAGAATTCCACCCTCACTTACATTTAAAGTCCTTCCCATTCCTTGCATCATTTCGTGGTTATTTTCATCAAGACAGGTGTATGATAAAAGGTTAGATGATTCGACTCTTTGGTCTATTCTTTTCTCATCTGCAGCCATAATACTCACCACATAAAAAAATTAAGGCCCAATTTGAAAAAAAATTAGATATTACTATACGATTTTTTACATACCCCTGGTCAATAATAATTTCACCTTTGACAATGATTTTATTACCCACACGTATGTTCTGCCTCATTATTATACTATTCTTTATTTATCAGGGCTGGTAGCTGAACTTTTTCTACATTCTTATGAGACGATTCTTTCTCCTAAAGATATTATAAAAATACCAGTAAAAGGGTGAAACGGACGTTGCTTCTGTGACAACTTACAATTGGTAATTTAAGAGAGGCAGTATCATATCGAAATGGTACTATATAAAACTTGATCCTGCTATGACAATACCTTATTTTAAGACGTGTATGATAGAATAATCAAGGGATAAAAACATAATGAATTCGGAAACAAATCGTAACTATTAACACACCCTCTCCCTGCCTGCACAAAGAGATGAACTAATACATTATATCTTTATTTGCGTAAAGCCTCATATCGAGTGCTGACCCCATTTAGTATTTGTATGCGGTAATGATGATAAAGACCCTAACATCAGAGCTGACTCTTGACAAGCTGGAACAGAATGGTTACTTAGAGAACGGTCATTTTAATCTTTCATTTTATTGGAACCATTTTACCTGAGGAACCGACACGATCAGGCCACCCCGGGAAGGGTTGCGGGTGGCTTTTTTTGTGGGATCTGAAGTTTCCTTTACATCTTACGTGGATGTCACACTTCCGTAAGGTGCCACACACCGAGAGATTGATTTCTTGGTGTTAGATTTTCGGCATGACCATTGAAATGATACGAAAGAGACAAAGGAGTGATGATGATACACCATACAAAAAAAAAGAGGAAGGAAGAAGTATGAATATAGGGCTTATCGGCCTGGCGAACTCGGGAAAAACTACCATCTTTAGTGCAATGACAAGGACTCAGGCTCAGATTACAGAATATGTTAACGCCAAATCGGAGCCCAACAGGGCGATGATGAAGATGGAGGACGGTCGGGTGACGATCCTTTCCGACATGTATATGCCTAAAAAAACCACCTATGCAGTTATTGAGCTGATTGATTTTATAGGACTGACCGAAGGCTCTGCCAAGGAGGGACTCTTTTCCAGTTCTTCTATGGGGTTGATAAAAAATACGGATGCACTGGCTATTGTGGTGCGTCATTTCGACAACGATACGGCGGGAATTTCCACGCCTCTGAGGGATATTGCGAAAATCGATGAGGAATTATTAATTTCTGATCTACTTATTGCTGAGAATCGATTGGAACGGATAAAAAAGGCCTACCAGCAGGGTAAAAAAAACAATTCCCTTAAAATGGAAGAAAAGATACTCCACAAGATTATAGACCATTTGAGCAACAATCAGCCGATCCGGGAACTAAAACTGGATGTTGATCATGAAAAGATGTTACGCGGATTTCAGTTTCTCACGCAAAAACCCACTATGGTTATCCTGAACTCTGAGGAGACAAATTTTGGAAAAGACAATGACCTATTAGAGAAGATCGGAACGAATCACAGGGTCATAGAATTTGCGGGTAAATTTGAGATGGAATTATCCCGGTTAGATGATCAGGAGAGTATAAATTTTTTTATGGCGGACATGGACATCCAGGAATCCGCGAGGGATCGATTGTGCCGTGCCGCTTATGAAGTCTTGGGCTATATAAGTTTTTTCACGGTGGGTTCCGCCGAGGTTCGTGCATGGAGCCTTCATCAGGGCGAGCCTGCTGTAGCTGCAGCCGGTACCATTCATACTGATCTCGCCCAAGGTTTCATCAGGGCCGAATGCTTCTCCTATGAGGATCTCGTTGAATGCGGGTCTGAAAAGGGGGTAAGCAAAAAGGGTTTACTAAGGCTGGAGGGAAAAGATTATATTGTTCGGGATGGAAACATCCTGAATATCAGATTTAACATCTAAAATTATGGTATTGCAACAAGCTTTAAAGAATGAGTTTTTTAAGTATTAAAAATTGATGAACTCGTAAAAACTCATATTCGGTGAATCTGTCATTTCGACTGCAAGGAGAAATCTTGTGTTTTCAGCATGTTACATTGGTAAGATTTCTCGCTTCGCTCGAAATGACATGTTGTTGAGACTTTTTACGAGAACATCAAAATTAAATGGGGAATACCAATATGTCTGATAAAACAAGTGAAAAAGCGTATGAATTAGGCTTTGAGTACGAAAAAAATTACGGTGGTTGTGCTCAATGTGCGATCGGAGCATTGTATGAAATGTTTCCAGAGTTAAAAAATGAAGCAATATTTAAATCTGCAACCGGCCTTGGTGGCGGAATAGGATTAACTACTTTTGGAAGCTGTGGAGCCTTGGCAGGCACAATAATTGTGTTGAGCCAAATTTATGGAAGAGAATTAGAAAATATAGAAGATCCGGAAAGAAAAAGGTTTGTGGCATATAGGCTCAGCGAGAAATTAGTAAATAAATTTTTAGATGAATATGGGACAGTTACATGCAGTGAAATACAAAAGAAGCTTATGGGAAAGTCATTTTATATGTATGAAGAGTGGGAAGAATTTTTAGAAGCAGGCGGGCATTCAACAGCATGTACGACAGTGGTTGGTAATGCCACTAGATGGGCTGCTAACCTTATTGCTGAGATGGAAAATAAAGGCGTAGACGAAGTTGTAGATACATAGAGAGTATGTTTAATCCTTCAATAAATACATATTTCCACTTCAATTTCTTGCTAGGAGGCTGTCCGAGAATTCACGGTTACAAAAAAATAGCTCACTGAGAATTGAGGTGGTTAGTTGAGGGGGAAACTTTTTTTGAAAATACATTACATGTTGCCCTTCTCAGGAAACCATCTGGAATTACGTGTAGTGGCAAGATATCATGGGTTTGATCCAGACATACTTAATAATATGTTTCTCCTGATACTTATTTACTTATGCCCCATTCACAAAACGAAACTTCCCTTCAGACCGAGTTTTAAGCAATTTATGCACGAATGTCCCGGTTTCATGGCCTTTTTGAGATTTGTTCATTCTTCAACATAGGGAATATTGTTATCTTCACACCAGTCAATGGCTATCCGCCTGAAGACTTCCTTGCAATATTTAAACCAATCTTCTTCAATGCCATATTCGTAAATGTTGTCCTTGAATCTCCGGAATGCACCCTTTCCTTTAATGGAGTGGTACATTTTGTCACTTAATTCTTCATCATTCAAGGATAAACAGAATTTCTCCATGATACTGTACTCATGGATGTCGAATTTTGTAGGTAATTCTATATAGTCATCTGACTCTAAAACTTCTCCAGCCAATTTGATGGCTTCCTGTTCCCACCCTGGATAATCAGATAGATCATCTTCATCTTCCGCTACCTGGAAATGATCGTTTGTAACCATAACAATTTCGCCCGTTTTCTTGTGTAAATATGATGAATGAAAGTCAGATTGGATTTCCATTTCATCAATAATGTCTTTTAATTTTACTGCGATAGCCATATTTACTTTGCTTTTGAGAAAATACTGACGTTATGCAGTTTCCGTCCCTTTGAATTTAAACCGCAAACCGCATAACCGGCTGGCAATGGAGCGCAGCGGAATTACCAGTCCGAGTTAATGCGGTTGTTGTTCGGAGTTCTTCAGGGATTCCAATGCTTCTGCGTCAGCCAAATCTTTGGTTCTTCCTGATGCCCTCTTGTTTCGAATCAGGTCGTCAATTAATGGAATATGTACTTCAATTCCTTCGATGTTCACAGACAGGGATTGCCCATATACCTCCTCAAAGCGAAGCCCGGATACCGTTGTGATGATGTCGATTCGCCTTGGGGCAACTCCGATCTGAAAAATGGTCCCATCCTTCTGGAGGTCTTTCTTGGTCAAATTGTGTAGAGGTGTGCCGAAGCGGCGCAAGGCTCGTAGCACGGCATCAGCATTCTGAGGTGATGGCATGACCCAAATATCTATGTCCATGGTAGCCCGAGGATAACCGTGAGCTGCCATTGCATAGGCACCGACGAGGAGAAATTTAACTTTCTCGTCGGACAAGGCGTGTAACATGTCTTTGTAGTCTTCGTTCAGCATCGTGTTTTTTGCTCAGGGACGCGATTTCTCTGGTCAGAATCCAGACGAGTTTAATGCGGTCCCCCGGCGTGCCGGGAACAAAGTCGTCGTTCCGGTTGTCCGACATTCGATATATGGCTGTGTGCTTCCTGTTCACAATTTCAATATACCATTTTTACCGCGCAAAAGCAATTAGGTAGTTACTCCGAACGATTAGCGTAACCGGCTTTGAAAATGCCCTACCTAAAAGCAACCGATCTGACTAACACACAACGCCTAATGACAGCACCCGAGTTCAAATTGCCTCGCGTTTCAAAGGCCGTGTTCACACATTTATTAGAACATATATGCCTCTTATCAGCTCTCATCCTGTATTTTTTTCAGTTTACTTATTTGTTCTTATGTTCTTCTCTTTGATGATGAATATTTTGCATCAGCGATAATGCACAGCATTTCATACATGATAGTCGCTGCAATGAGAGCCGTGTTCCCTGATGAATCAAACGGAGGTGATACTTCCACGATATCTGCACCGACGATATTCAAACCTCTCAGTCCGCGGATCAGTGCCTGTGCCTCGATTGGCAGAATACCTCCTATTTCAGGAGTACCTGTACCAGGAGCAAATGCTGGATCAATGCCATCAATATCAAAAGATATGTATGCCCTTTGATCTCCGACAATTTTCCTTGCTTCATCAATCACGTTTTCAACACCGATTTTTGAGAATTCTTCAATATAAATTATACGAATCCCATGCTGTCGGCCAAATTCCCAGCATTCTTCAGAGTTAGCAGCGCCTCTGATTCCTATCTGTATTGTTCTTTTTGGGTCAAGCAAACCTTCCTCAACGGCTCTTCTGAATGGAGTACCATGACTGTACTTGGAATTCATTTCCTCATCACAACAGTCAGTATGCGCATCAATATGTATCAGGCCGACTGATGCATCTTTCGCAATTGCTCTCATAATCGGGAGTGTAATGGAATGATCACCACCAGCACTGATTGGAATGACATGGGAGCAGCAAAGTTTTTCAATAAAAGCTGTAATATCCGCATGGCTTGCTTCGACATCAAATATTTTGTTAAAATGTACATCACCGACATCACCCACTCTGCAAAGCGTATAAGGATTGATACGTGTGACATGGTGAATTTTCCGCATCATGCTTGACATGTCTCTGATTTGTCGTGGGCCCTGCCTTGCGCCTGATCGAGCTTCTACTGCTCCATCATATGGAATCCCAAGAAGAGCAATATCCAGTTCATTCAAATCAGTGATATGGGGTGTTCGCATAAATGTTGGTATCCCGCAATAACGCGGTTCATTCATTGCATCATAAAAATTCTCCACCATGTTAAGCACCTTTCATAAATTTAATTTTTCCCTTTTTCAACATCGCGGGTTCTAATGCGGCAGTTGAGCAGTGTCCGAAGGGCATCTGTCTCAAACTCCTGGTTCTCCCCGCAGCGGAGCGAAGGGGAAATCAGGAGTTTACTGCTCAACTGCCGCATTCCCCCCGGAGCGAAGCGGAGGGGGGAACGGGGCGGCTGAGTTGCGTGAAAACGCGCCAGCATTTTCACGTCAACCTCAAGCGTCTTGTTGGGAATTTTGTTTTGATGGTTTTTTATCTTGTGCAAGTTTGACAATCGCTTTCATTTTTTGTTCTTTATCATGACGTCCAACATACCATTCTTCAAATAAGGTCTCGATTAGCCAAATTAGCAGGTCTGCTTCTTTAGGTTCCACATCAATAATTAAATTGACATCTTTTTCCATATGAGCTCCAATGTTCCCGACCTGACGTACTGAATCTATAGCTTGCCAAGTTACTTGGTCTACTTTTGATTCTAATTCGTTAATTTCATCTATTAGGCGACTTTTCTTAATTTTCCAAAAGTCTCGAATCATTCCTTGAATGCACCTTCTGCTTAAAGTTGCGGATGCTTTTGGACTCTTGTTTTTAATAAGGCATGCTTCTTCGTAATCATTTCTTAATTGTTCAGGAATGTAGTCAGGAAAAGGCTTTGCTTGTGATTCTGGCTTTAGATCCCATGAATAGATTTTCTTACCAAACTGTTCTATTTGAGGTTTGTATTCAAAAATATCCAATGAAATCGTCTGTTGTCTGCAATTAGGATTCGGGCATACAATTATTGTTACTATGCTGTAATAATTACCATATTCTTCAGATATATATTTGTAAGTAGAAATTTTTCGAATATCAACTTCTCCAATAGTGCAGGCTCTATTGCAGTATGGACATGTCCATAATTGGCGCATCTTTTTATCCTTTTATTCCCAACATTTAAGATTGTATGCGGAGTTGAGCGTAGTGAAATTCCGCATACAATCAGGTTGAACTGAGCCGCTTCGTATACGCCTATGGGGATTCAATCTAAGAGCTTTAGGCTATAGAAGCTTCA
>Ga0307427_1000319_pt1 | contig 31755 bp, 32 predicted proteins | sample SalMarWE160190MG_FD_202162 | JGI IMG/M metagenome (GOLD analysis project Ga0307427, IMG submission 202162) | Salt marsh sediment microbial communities from the Plum Island Ecosystem LTER, Massachusetts, United States - WE1603-190 | ecosystem: Environmental > Aquatic > Marine > Intertidal zone >...
GCCGATCGGGCGCCGGTCGGCCGACCCTCTCTCGCCGCCGGCTGCTCCAGGCCGGCGTGGGCGCCGTTGCGGCGTCGGCGGTCCGGGCGCTGCCGGCGGTCGCCGGGCCGAGCCCGAAGAAGCCGGGGCCGAACGTCCTGCTCGTCATGACCGACCAGCAGCACATCGCGACAATCGCGTCGCGAGGCTGCAGACACGCCAAGACGCCCGGCCTCGACGCTCTCTGCCGCCGAGGCGTCACGTTCATGGAGTCGCACAGCACGTATCCGCTGTGCTCGCCCGCCCGCAGTTCGCTCTGGACCAGCCGCATGCCCAGCGAGACCGGCGTGTACCGGAACGGACGGCCGATCCACGACTCCATCCCCAACATCGGCCAGTGGTTCCGTCAGCACACGGACTACGAGACGGTCTACGTGGGCAAGTGGCACCTGCCGAGTAGTTTCACCCACGCGGTGCCGGGCTTCACGGTGTTGACGCCCGGGGTGGACGGCCAGGGGAACCTCGGCGACACCAGCACGTCGCTGGCCTGCGAAGGGTATCTGCGGCGTCGCTCGAAGAAGGACCGGCCGTTCCTGATGGTGGCATCGTTCTTCCAGCCTCACGACATCTGCCAGTGGCTGAGGCTGAACCAGACCGACCCCGGGCGGCTCCGCTACGGCGAACTGGCGGACGACCTCCCGCCGCTGCCCGCCAACTTCGAGTACGACCGCAACGAACCCGCCAGGCTCCGCACCCAACGCGACCGGAACGAACCCGGTTCGACCAAGGGAAACTGGTCGCCGCTCCATTGGCGGTACTACCGGTGGGCGTACTACCGACATATCGAGATGGTGGACGCCGAGATCGGCCGCCTCCTGAACGCACTGGAGCAGACCGGCCACGCCGCAGGCACGCTGGTCGTCTTTACCTCCGACCACGGCGAGGGGCTCGGGCACCATCAGATGGTCCGGAAGAGTTCCTTTTACGACGCAGCCGAGAAGGTGCCGATGATCGTAGCGTACCCCGGGCACGTACGGGCCGACGTGGTCGACGCCGACCACCTCGTGTCGGGGCTCGACGTGGTGCCGACCGTTTGCGACTACGTGGGCATCGAGCCGCCGGCCCACGTGCGCGGCCGGAGCCTGCGGCCGCTTCTGGAGGGCCGCGACACGGCGTGGCGCACGTACGTTGCCGCCGAACTCAGCGACGCTCGCATGATCCGCACCCGGCGGTACAAGTACGTCGTGTACCGAGGCGACCCGGTCGAGCAACTGTTCGACAGGCAGGCGGACCCCGGTGAAACGCGGAACCTGGCGGGCCAGGCGACGATGGCAACCGTCCTGGCCGAGCACCGGGCGATGTTGCGCCAGTGGGAGCGCGGCCTGCGCCCGGCGCCCGGCCTCCCGAAGGACACCCAGTGGCCGCGGACGTGACGCCCGATGCTGCGCGCGGCGGAGCCCCGCCCGGGGGCAGCAATTTCCGGCGGTCGGGCGAGACTGAGGGGAAAGCATGAGTTGGGTCTATATTCTATACAAAACCCGTCGTCTGGTTTTGTATAGAATGCCGTGCCGCTTGCGGCGCAGGATCCCGGTGCCCGAACGCTTTGCTGATCAAACGGGAACAGCCCCGTTTGATCGCAAAAGTAGACCCAACTCATGCTTTCCCCTCAGCCTCGCCCCATCCCGCCGCGCCAGGAAAAGTTGGCACACCCCCCTGCTGGCGCCGGGGCGGCAGAATGAGACCGGCCGGGCAGGAGACAGGGGCATGACCAATCGCCGGCAAGCCCGATGGCTCGTCGCCGGCGCGCTGGCCGTCCTGGCAGTGACGGCCGTGGGCGGCGCCGCCGGCGGGGCGGGCCGCGGCTGGCCGATCAAGAAATACGGCGACCTCTGGTACGTCGAGACGCCCCACTACCAACTCGAGACCGACTACGAGCCGGGGGCCGCACAGGTCATCGCCAGTCAGCAGGAAGCCCTCTTCCGGGAACTCTACGGCCGCATGAGCAAGACCAGGCCGGCCTCGGCCATCGGGCGGATGACGATCCAGGTCTTCCGGACCGAGGACCGGTACCTCAAGGCCCTCGGCCCCAAGGCCAAGGGAACCCGGGGCCTGTACACGGGCACGACGCTCGGCGCGTGGGGGTCGCCTGCCGATCTGGACGCGACGCTCGAGACCCTTCGCCATGAAGGCACCCACCAGTTCGTCGGGCAGTTCATCGGCGACACGTGTCCGGTCTGGTTCAACGAGGGGCTGGCCGTCTTCTTCCAGAACGCAAGGTTCAGCAAGGGCAAACTCATCATCGGACAGGCCCCCATGGTGACGGTGAACATCCTCAAGGGAGCCCTGCGCGACGGAAAACTGATACCGATCCCGAAGATGCTGGCCATGACGTACGGCGAGTGGAGCGGGGCCATCACGGCGCAGCCGAAGCAGGCTGCCATCCAGTATCCGCAAGCATGGTCGATGGTCCACTACCTGGAACAGGGCGAGAAGGGCAAGTACCGGGGACCGCTCCTGCAGTACGTCTACTACCTGTCGCGCGGGGAGTCCTCGGAGCAGGCGTGGGCGCGGTCGCTCGGGTCGAACATCCCCGCCTTCGAGAAGGGGTGGCAGGCCTATATCAAAGACCTCCAACCGACCGGCGGCCTCAGTTGCCGCGCCAAGATGGGAATGCTCGGAGACTGGGTCCTCATGGCCATGAAGCAGCCGGAGACCCTCAAGGACATGGCGACCCTCCGCAAGGCCGCCCTCACCGGCGCCCTCGGCGGGTGGACCGTGACGGTGGCGGGCATCAAGACCAAGATCACCGACCGCGAGAGCCTGAAGGACCTGTTCCGATGCCCCCACGACACGTCGCGGAGCGGCGCTCCCAGTTACGAGTTGGTGTGGCGCAAACCCGCCGGGCCGCCCATCGTACGCTGCACCCACCACGCCGGTATCGTGTACGAGACGAAGTACGTCAAGGACGCCGAGGGCAAGTTGACCACCACCGTCATCTCGCGTCCGGCATCGCCTGGCGAGAGGCGGCAACGCTGAGGCAAACGGCGGTCGGGTGACGGTGCGGTCGCCTGCTCGTGCCGCCTGCGCCGGCCGTGGCGGGTCCATCGCCGGCCGCCGGGGGGTTGAATCTGCCGCCCGAGACGCCTACCATGGCGCGAGCACGTCTCAGGGTGGGCACCGGCATGGTCACGCACTGCAGATGCATCGGTTGGGCGGCGGGATCCCACGTGAGGGAGCAAGACGGCCATGATTGACGGCGTTCGTGTCACACAACTGAAAGCGATTCCCGACGAGCGAGGACGCCTGATGGAGATGTTCCGCTCCGACGAGGACGACTTCGAGGCGTTCGGCCAGGTCTACCTGACGACCGCCTGGCCGGGCGTCGTCAAGGCCTGGCACTACCACAAGAAGCAGACCGACAACTTCATCTGCGTTCAGGGAATGATGAAGGTGGCCCTGTACGATGGGCGCGAGGGGTCGCCGACCAACGGCGAGACGAACGAGTTCTTCATGGGTGTGTGGAACCCGATTCGCCTGCGCATCCCGGCCGGCGTGTACCACGGGTTCAAGTGCATCTCCACCGGCGAAGCGATGATCGTCAACGTGCCCACCGAACCGTACAACCGGGCCGACCCCGACGAACACCGCCTGCCCGCCCACACCGACGAGATTCCGTACGATTGGGGCAGGCAGGACCGGTGACGTTCCCTCGTTCGAGTCCGCCGCAGAAGCGGCGGGTGACGCGGCCGCAGCACGACGCCACCGGTCGGGCAAGGAGGTGGAATGTGCCGAAGGTGCAGCGTCTGTTGACGGAAAAGCATGATGAGATCCTGCGCATGGCCGCCCGGCACGGCGCCAAGAACATTCGTGTTTTCGGTTCGGTCGCTCGCGGGGACGCCGATGCGGCTAGTGACGTGGACGTTTTGGTGGACATGGAACCCGGCCGCAGCCTCCTCGATATGGGCGGACTCCTCATGGACCTTCAAGACCTGCTGGGGTGTTCGGTGGACGTCGTCACGGAGCGCGGTCTGCGTCCGCGCATCCGCGACCGGGTTCTCGCCGAGGCGGTGCCGCTTTGAGAAACGACCATGAAAGACTCGTCGATATGGCGGAGGCCATCGCTCAGGTTCAGAAGTATGCTGCCAGGGGACGCGCGACCTTCGAGCAGGATGAACTGATCCGGAACTGGATTCGAAGCCACCTTCAGTTGCTCGGAGAGGCCGCACGTGCGCTCTCTGCCGAGTTCAGGGAGCAGCATCCGGAGGTCCCCTGGAGCGACATCATTGGCATGAGAAACATCCTGGTCCACCGCTACTTCGGCATCGACAACGACGTTGTCTGGTCGGCGGTTGAGACTCGCTTGCCTGAACTGCAAGACCGGATCAGCGTCATCCTTTGTGAGATGGGCGGAACCTGAGATGGAGTCGTGCCGAGGACGCCGCGCAAGCCTCGAGTGACCAGGACGTGGGGGTACCCATGCCAAGCCGTTTTCCGCCGGCCGCTGCCGTGCTGATGTTCTTTATCGCCGTGGGACCGGTCGTTGCGACCGAGGCCGAGATGGCGGAGCAGCCGGCCGGCGCACAGCCGCGCGCCGCAGCGAGAGACACGATGCCGACCAGTATCAGCGGCATCTTTCCGCACCTGGCGGTCAGCGTGGATGAGGTTCCCGGCTCGGAGACCGGCATCGGCGCCCTCATGCCGTGGGCCGACCGCCTGTGGATGGTCACGTACGTGGCCCACATCCGTGGCTCCGGGACGGGCTTGTTTGAGATCGACCCGCATCTGCGCATCACGAAACGCCCCGAGAGCGTCGTGGGCACCTTCGCCAACCGCATGATCCATCCCCAGTCGAAGCAGTGCATCATCGGGCCCCACTTCATCGACATGAAGCGCAACGTCCGGACCTGCAAGGCTATCCAGGGCCACCGCCTGACCGCCACGATGACCCACCTCAAGGAGAAGGCCGACAAGGTCTACTTCCTGACCATGGAAGGCCTGCTGTTCGAGGTCGATGTCCGCTCGCTCGAAGCCAGGCAGGTGGCCAACGTCAAGAAGGACCTGGCCATCAAGGGCCCGTGCCATTTCAAGGGCGGGTTCACGGGCGCCGGCCGCGTCGTCGTCGCCAACAACTCCTATGCCGAGGAAGACGTGCTCGGAAAGAAACACGACGGCCGCCTCGCCGAATGGGACGGCAAAACCTGGACCATCCTCGAGAAGACCGCCTTCTGCGAGGTCATGGGCACACGCAGCACCATCTTCGCCACCGGCTGGGACCCGACGTCGGCCATCCTCAAGGTGCTCGCGAAGGGCAAGTGGTCCACCTACCGTCTGCCGAAGGCCAGCCACTCGTTCGACCACGCCTGGTTTACCGAGTGGCCGCGCATCCGCGAGGTCGAGACCGAACGGTTCCTCATGCACGCCCACGGCATGTTCTACGAACTCTCATCCCTCATCTACAACGGCCGGCCGTGGGCGCTGAAGCCGATCTCGGTGCACCTCAGGATGATTCCCGACTTCTGTTCCTGGCGCGGCCTGACCGTCCTGGCGGGCGACCAGGCCACGGCCTGCGGCGGAAACCTGTTGACCGGACAGCCCCAGTCGAACCTCGTGTTCCTCAAGACCGACGACCTGTGGCGGTTCGGAAAGCCCAAGGGGTCCGGCGGCGTGTGGCGAGAGGCCGACGTCAAGGCCGGCCGGCCCTCCGAAGCGTACCTGATGACCGGCTTCGACCAGAAATGCCTGCACCTCGCGCACGAGACCGACGCCGACGTCAAATTCACCGTCGAGGTCGACTTCGTCGGCGACGGTGCCTGGAAGACGTACGAGACGATCTCCGTGCCGCCCAACGGCTACGTCCACCACGAGTTCCCCGCCGGCTTCAGCGCCCACTGGGTGCGCGTGACCGCCGACAAGGACTGCACGGCGACGGCCTGGTTCACCTACAACTGAGCCGGGCCGCGCGCTTGCGTTTTGTGACGGACGCGGTATGCTGGCACCGGTGCAGGCACGATGCTCACAAGGGGCAGAAGAGGATGACGGACAAAGTCACAGTGTTTGCCGGTGACAGGATTGCCGACTTCTGTCGCCGGCGTCACATCCGCCGATTGTCGTTGTTCGGCTCGGTTCTGCGTGGTGACTTTGGCCCCGAGAGCGACATCGACGTGCTGGTCGAGTTTGAGCCGGGGCACGTTCCCGGGTTCTTTGCGCTGCACGACATGCAGGAGGAACTGTCGGCGCTGGCGGGGGACCGCAAGGTGGACCTCCGCACGGCCGAAGACCTGAGCCGGTACTTCCGCGACGATGTCGTCGCGCACGCCGAGGTGCAGTATGCCGCCGACTGACGCGGTGCGTGTCCAACACATCCTGGATGCAGCGCGCCAGGCCATAGACCTTGCCGCCGGCCGGTCGCGCGCTGACCTGGATGCCGACATCACGCTGAACCTGTCGCTGGTCCGGTTGCTCGAGATCATCGGCGAGGCGGGAAGAGAATACTCCCTCTCCCCTTGCGGGAGAGGGTTGGGGTGAGGGGGCAGTCAGTTCCTCTCCTCATGGCGGGAGAGGGTTGGGGTGACGGGGGACCAATGCCCAGGAGGGATTTCGCCCGGCAGCTCCGGCGTCGCTCCACGGATGCTGAAAGGCTTGTGTGGAGGCACGTGCGCGGTCGCCGCTTGGGGGGCTTCAAGTTTCGTCGCCAGCAACCCCTCGGGCCGTACATCCCGGACTTCGTGTGCTATGAGTGCCGCCTTCTCGTGGAGTTGGACGGCGGGCAGCACATCGAGCAGCGCGCCAAGGACAAGCGGCGCGATGCCTGGTTGGTGAGTCAGGGCTTTCGCGTCCTGCGGTTCCCAGACAACTATGTATTGACGAATATTGAGGGCACGCTCGAGACGATTCTCCGGGCATTGCGCGAACGCAGCGCTGCCGCCCAGCCGTAACGACCTTCACCCTCACCCCGACCCTCTCCCGTCAAGGGAGAGGGAGAACTCAGATACGCCAACCGGGAGAGAGGGGCCTGTCCGCGCGTCCGGACCGGCTGCGGCACACCGACACAGGAGGGGCAATTGCCCGAACCCCTTATCCTCGCCACGTGGACCTACGGCCGCCAGGCGTGTGCCGCCGGGTGGCCGCACCTTGTGCGTGACGGCGGCGGCGCCCTGGATGCCGTTGAACACGCCTGCCGCGCCGTCGAGGCCGATCCCGAAAACATGACCGTCGGCTACGGCGGTCGTCCGGACGCGGGGGGCGAGGTGACCCTCGACGCCGCGGTCATGCTGTCGCCCTCTGAGTGCGGGTCGGTCTGCTGCATCCGCAATTTCCGTCATCCGACGTCGATCGCCCGCCTCGTCATGGAGCGGACGCCGCACGTCATGCTGGCCGGCGACGGGGCCGAACGATTCGCCCGGACGCAGGCGATGGAGCCGGCGGACCTCCTGACCGACGCGGCACGCGAGGCGTGGGAGCAGTGGCGAAAGGAACACCCGGGTCAGGATGAACCGGCCCGCCCGAAGGCGAACATCGAGGAGGCCGATCACGACACGGTCGGCGTCCTGGCCCTCGACGCGCGCGGCACACTCGCCGGGGCGTGTTCGACGAGCGGCCTGGCGTTCAAGGTGCCCGGCCGCGTCGGCGACTCGCCCATCATCGGACACGGCCTCTACGTGGACCCGGCACGCGGCGCCGCCGTCGCGACGGGTCACGGCGAACTCGTGATGGGTGTGTGCGGGACGTTTCTGGCGGTCGAGCGGATGCGCGAGGGGGCCTCGCCCACCGAAGCCGCCGCGGACGTCATCCGCCGCATCGGCGACGCCTACGACCTGAAGGACGACCACCAGGCCGGCATCATCACGCTCGCCCCGTCCGGCCAGTGGTCGAGCGCCGCCCTGCGCCCCGGCTTCCGCGTGGCCGTCCGGACGTCCACCCGCGACGACCTGACCGACCCCCAATTCGTCCTGCTGCCATGAGAAAAGGTTCCAGGAACCTTTTTCGGCAAAACAGCCTTCTTGCCACCAAGAACGTCGAAAACGGCAAAAAGGTACCTGGGACCTTTTTGTCTCCAAGAAGAGTGCCGAGGCGACCGGCCCACGGAAGGAGGCACTCCGGATGACCGGATTAACGAGGCCTTAAGGCCTTTGTCCTAATGCCCCAGGCTTTTTCACCTTCGATGCCTGGTACTTGGACCAGGGCTCATGTCGCCTCGACCTATTCAGTTTACAACTCACTCGCCGGATGAGACAAGAGGAAAGTCGGCAACTTCCGTGGCCTGACGGCGTCCGAACGATTGAGGTCTGTAAGACTGATGTCACAGCGCCTGTGGCACGGGCTACCCAAGCGCCTCGATCACCACCTGCCGCATCGTCTCAACGGGGGCGGCTTGGCCCGTCCACAACTCGAACTGCTCCACCGCCTGGCGGACGAAATGGTCGATGCCACTGATGGTGCGGCAGCCGGCCTCGCGGGCTTCCCTCAAGAGGCGCGTCTCGGCCGGGTTGTAGACGGCGTCGTAGACGACCATCCCTTCGCGGAGCATCTCGCGCGGCACGGCCGACGCGTCGGTCTTGGGATGCATCCCGACCGGCGTGCAGTTGAGCAGAATGTCGCAGGCCTCGCCCACCATGTCGGCCTGCGGAACGTGGGAGACACCGACCTCGGCGGCGAGGGCTTCGGCGCGCGGCTCGTCGATGTCGGCCAGGGTAACGGCGGCGCCGCGCTGGGCGAGGCCGAAGGCCATGGCCCGTCCGACGCCGCCCGCGCCGGCGATCAGGGCACGTCGGCCCCGGAGCCACCCCTCGCCGACGACGGCTTCGATGGCCGCCATCCCGGCCGTCCAGTCCGTGTTCGTCGCCAGCAGAGTCCCGTCGCCGCGGCGCTGGAGCGTGTTGACGGCGCCGATGCGCGCCGCGAGCGGCTCGATCTCGTCGGCCGCCGCCATCACGGTCTGCTTATGCGGAATCGTGACGCTGTAGCCGTTGAAGTGGAACTCGCGCATCGCCTGGACGAAGGCGGCCGCGTCGCCCTCCACCCAGAGCGGCAGGTACACGGCGTCGCAGGAGATCTCGGCAAACGCCGCGTTGTGGATGCGCGGACTCATGCTGTGACCCACCGGGTCGGCGATCACGCCGTACACCTCGGTCGCCGGGCCGATGCGACCGACGTGGTAGAGGTGCCGCATGTCGCGTGCCGACACCTGGCCCGGCGCCGCCTCGGGGCCCGTCCGGGCGGCGGCGTAGGTCAAATGAGCGCCGAACTTCGGCGCGAGGATGCGTGTGAGCACGCCCCGCTCGCCCATCGACAGCGCGATCGTCGGCACCGTGGCGTCACGCAGGATACGCAGCATGGGAACCGTGTCGAGGATGTGGTTGGCCGTGGCGGCCACCTTGACGACGGCGGCGCCCGTCTCAGCCAGCCGGGCGTGGACGGCGGCCAGGTCCGCCGGCGTCTCCTGGTGGTTGTGGTAACTGACGATCGTCTTTTCGGGCGGCACGTCGCCGAGCGCCGAGATGGCGTCGTGTTCAACGTCAACGTACCGCGCCCCGAGCCTGGCGGCGTCGCGCAGCACCGCGAGCCGGGCCGCCTCGGGACCGTCGTAGAGTCCGCCCTCGCGCGTGGGACGGTAGGTGACGATGACGGGACAGGGGGGTGCGGCCAGGATGCGCCGAAGGTCGAACTCGGCCATGGCGTCGAGCCGCAGTTCAGCCGCCTCCGCAACGGCCGCCGCCTCGGACAGACCCACCAGGGCCTCGTCCGTCGTCCGCGGCATCAGGCTGACGCACAGCATGGCTGCCCCTGAACCGTGTACGGGCAAACCGGGCCAAGAAAAAGGGCCGGCAACCGGCATCCGGTCCGGCCGGGAGCGTACGTCTCGGCTACTTGGACGCCGCCGCAACCAGTTGCTTCTGCAGGCGGCCGATCTGGCGGGCGGCAAGGTTCCGATGAAGCGGTCCGTTGTTAGCCGCGCGGTGGAGCAGCCGCTGCGTCGCGTGGAGTTGCCGGCCGGCGGTCTCGAGGTCTCCGGCGTGGATCGCCTCGAGAAAGGCGCGGCGGGCGGTACGGATGCGGCTCTTGATGATGCGGTTCCGCTCGCGCCGCTGGACATTCTGGCGCATGCGTTTTCGGGCGGATAACGAGTGCGGCATCCGGCTAGTCTCCTTCCTGTGGGGGCGTCTCGGGTTCCGCTTCGTCCCCTTCTCCTCCCTCGGTCTGTTGCCGCAGGGCCTCGAGCCGTTTGGCAACGTCGCGGTACTGGTAATCCTGCTGGACAATCATACTGTACCACTCGATGGCCTGGGGCGCCTTGCCCTGGACCTCGAGGGTCTTGGCGAGGTTGTAGCGTAGTTCCTTTCCGAGGGGGTCGCTCGCCATTTCGTACTGCTGGATGGCGGTCTCGAACTGGCCCTGGGCCTCGAGGTAGAGTTTCCTGGCGTAGAAGCACTTGCCGAGCATGTTGAAGGCGTGGATTCGCCGTTTCGGATCGCGGGTGCTCGTCTGGAACGAGACGATGGCATCATCGTGGAGCCCGGCGATGAACTGGCGCATGCCGAGTTCGAACCGGATACCCATGTCGGTCGGATACTGCTTCTGGCGTTCCCGGTAGACGGCCAGTTCGTACTCGTTGCGTTTCTGGATAATCTGCCGGCGTTTGCTCTTGAGTTCATCGCGGTCGGGTTCGGCTTCGAGTTGCTCGTTGATCTCTCGCAGGACGCGGCGGAACTCGGCCATGCGAATGTCGTCCATGCGCGACTTGTAGCGGTACTCGCTCGTCTGGTCGAACGCCGTCTGCAGCAGTTCCAGGGCCTCGTTCACGTAACCCCGCCGGGCCTGGCAGACGGCCAGGGCCTGCATCTTGGGCGCGTTCTCGGGGTCGGCGTCGAGTGCGGCCTTGAGTTCCTCGTACTGGGCGTCCAACTGCTCGCGGGTCCGGACCACCTGCTGGGTGGCCGAGGAGGAGGCCTGGGCCCGGTCGCGGATCATGTCGTGGAAGTCACCGACCTCCTCGAGTTTGCCTTTGTCGATGCTGGCGCGAGCCGAGAGGTCCCGCGCCCGTTTGTCGAGCGACCGGTCCGACGGGTCGATCCGGACGGCCTGCGAGAGGGCGTTGACGGCGTCCTGGAAACGCTCTTGGCTTTCGTACAGGTCGGCCAGCGTGGTGAAGGCCTGCTTCTGCGGCTTTTTGGAGCGGAGGGTCTCTTCGGCGGCAAGTTCGCCGAACCAGATGGCCACGTCGGTGTACTCCATCCGCCGGGCCGTCTGCATCAACTGCATCATCAGGGTGACGTTCTGCGGGGCGCGTGCCCAGGATTCCTCGAGCGACAGCAGCGTGTCCTTGTCCCGCCCGAGCATCTGCGACACGGCGCCCTTGACCTGGCCGATCAGCGCTGCGAGGCCGCCGCCCTTTCCCTGGTTGCTGCGACGCAGCGCGCAGTCCCGCAGTCCCCGATGGCCCTTCTCGATATCGCGCGGATTGTACCGCAACCCGTCGAGGTACAGGCGGATGGCGTAATCGAAGTTGTTGTGGACGGTGGCCTCCGCGGCTCGTTGGAAGCAGCCGTCGGCCATCGCCCGGACCTCGGGCGACAGTTCAACCGCAGACTCGTCCTGGCCGGGCGATTCCGATTCAGGCGTCTCGGACTCCGGTTTGTCGGGTTCCGTCACCGTCGTTGCCTCCCGGGTAATACCGACCGGCGGCTGCGCACCGATGGCACACAACCTGCCCTCCCCGAACCATCCAGTTTAGTCGGTGAGCCCCGCCTGTCAACCAAAAAGGCAATGCGCCTTGTGGCAGGACCGGCGTCGGCCTATAATAATGAACTGTTTCAGCCGCTCGTGGGGAGCGGCTTCGGGAGACAGCCGATGGAGATCCGTTACTATCCGGATCCGGTTCTTCGGGAACGCATTCCTCCCGTCGAGGAGTTTGGCGACGCTTTGGCGGACTTGGCCCGCGAGATGGTCGAGACGATGAAGGCGGCCGACGGACTTGGCCTGGCCGGGCCGCAGGTCGGCGCCTTGCTCAATATCGTCGTGGTCTCGTCCGACATGCAGCCGGGCAGCGAGAGGGTGCTCGTCAACCCCGAAATCACCGAGAGCGACGGGTGGGAGGTGGGCGAGGAGGGCTGTCTCAGTTTCCCGGGCATCTACGTCAGAATCGGACGCTTCCACCGCGTTCGCGCGCGGTACTGTGACCTCAACGGCGAGACACGCGAACTGGAAGCGGAGGGTCTCCTGGCACGGGCCGTTCAGCACGAACTCGACCACCTCGAAGGCAGGCTCCTCGTCGACCGCATGTCCGCGGTCCAGCGGATGGCACACCGCAGAAGCCTGCGCGAACTCAACGACCGGTACGAACGCCTGGCGAGCAAGACCCGAACCGGCTCCAAGGCCACGCGATAAACGCAACCGGCACGCGGGATACACCCATGCGAATCGTCTTTGCAGGTTCAGGCAGTTTCGGCCTGCCGTCGTTGCGTGCGCTGATCGACGGCGGCCAGGACGTGGTGATGATCCTCACGCAGCCCGACCGACCCTCCGGACGCGGACGCCTCGTTCGCATCGGACCCGTCAAACGCTTTGCCCGCGACAACGACATCCCCTTGCTGCAAACCGAGAACGTCAACACGGCGTCGGCGGTCCGGCGCGTCCGCGGCGTGAGGCCGGACCTGTTGCTCGTGATCGCCTTCGGTCAGAAGATCGGGCCCAAACTGATCGAGATGCCTACCCACGGGGCCGTCAACCTGCACGGGTCGCTCCTGCCGAAATACCGCGGACCGGCCCCCATCAACTGGGCCGTCATCAACGGCGAGACCGAGACGGGCTTGACCGTCATCGCCATGACCGACCAGATTGACGCCGGCGACATCCTCGGTCAGCGGGCCGCGCCCATCGGTCCGAACGAGACGGCCGGCCAGTTGCACGACCGCCTGGCGGAGTTGGGCGCCAGGCTCGTGACGGAGGTGGTCCGCGAGATTCCCCTCGACGAGGTCGAACGCCGCCGGCAGAACGACAACCAGGCCACCATGGCCCCGAGGCTCACCAAGGCCGACGGGCGGATCAACTGGAACCGACCCGCACGCGACGTCCACAACCACATCCGTGGCATGACGCCCTGGCCGGGCGCGTTGGCTCACTTGGCGACGCCCGGCAGGAAGAAGACGCGCCTGCGCCTGACCATCGACCGGGCCGTCGTCTCGCCCGTCCCGGCCGCCGGCGCGGCACCCGGAACCATCGTGGACGCTGCCGCCGACGGCATCGACGTCACCACCGCACGCGGCACGGTCCGCATTCTCGAACTGACGCCCGCGGGCAAGCGGACCATGACGGCGGCCGACGCCGTGAACGGCTACGCCATCAAGCCCGGTCTCCGTTTCGCCGCCGTTCAGGAGAAAGCGAGTGCCCGCCGCCGTTGACAGAGCCGTTGTGGCGCTGAACAACCTCAGCGTCCGGCTCCGCCGCACGCGGTGTCGCCCGGAGCAGATCCTCCTCCTCGTGGCCGCTTGCCTTCAGCGAAGCGCGTGCGACCGGCGCCTCGGCGACGACCTCTCGAACTGTGCCCGATGCGGCAAGTGCGCCATGTCGGGGTTCCTCGACCTGGCCGAACGGTACGGCATTCAGGTGTTCCTCGCGACGGGCGGCCGGCGGGCTGTGGCTCGGGCCCGAGATGCCGGCGTCAAAGCCATCGTGGCCGTCGCCTGCGGAAAGGAACTGCGGGCCGGCGTCTTCGCCTGCCTGCCCAAGGCCATCCTCGCCCGCACCATCGCCTGGCCGTGCGGACCGTGCAAGGACACGACCGTCGAGATGAGCGAGGTCGAGGCGGCCGTCCGATGGTTCCTGCGATGAGCGGCCGTCTGTCGGCCCGGGGCGCGGCGCTCGAGGCCCTACGCCGGACCGGCGCCGGGGCGACCTTCCTTCGCGACCACCTCCACGCCGTCTTCGACCGCACCCCTCTGACGCCGCGCGACCGTGCACTGGCCACCCAACTGGCGAACGGGACCGTCCGGCATCGGCGGACGCTCCGCCGCCTGCTGAGCCACGTGCGAGGCGAACCGGGCGGCGCGGAGGCGATTCAGCCGGACCTGAGGATCCTCCTCGAACTCGGCGCCTTCCAACTGCTGTTCCTCGACCGCGTGCCCGCCTACGCCGCCGTCAACGAGGCGGTGGACGAGGCCGGGCGCGCAGCCGGCAAAAAGGCCGCCGGCTTCGTCAACGCCATGCTCCGAAGCATCGACCGCCTCATCCTCCGACGCGACACCGACGCCGACCCCGCACCCGACGCCTTGCCGCACCCCGAAGGCGGCGTGGTCCGCCTGGGCGCCGCAGTCTTGCCGGATCCCCAGGCGAACCGCGCCGGCTTCCTCGGTGCGGCGTACTCGTACCCGGACTGGCTGGTCGCGCGATGGCTCGACACCCTCGGCGACGGGGCCGAGGCCGTCTGCCGATGGGGAAACCGGCGGCCACGCACCTACGCGCGGGTCAACCCGATGCGGCATGAAGCAGCGGACCTGCTGCGCACGCTCCAGGCCGAGGCGCCCGACGTGGCCGAAGGCCCGCGGCCCGGGTCGATCGACGTCTCGGCCCTGAGCGCCCGGCGCCTCGAAGCACTCATCCACCGGGGCGACCTCACGGTGCAGGACCCGTCGGCGATGGCGGCTGTCGAGGCGCTGGCGCCGCAGGCGGGCGAGACCGTGCTGGATCTCTGCGCGTCACCCGGCACCAAGACGACCCAGATCGTCGAGGCGATGGGCGAGAGCGGCGTGGTGGTGGCGGCAGACCGCAGCGACGAGAAACTCCGGCCTGTCCGCAGGACGCTTGCGGCGCGGGGCATCGAGAACGCGACCGTTTGCCTGTCGGCCGAGGTGACCGCAGCGGCGCCGGCGGGCGGCTTCGACGCGGTTCTGGTGGACGTGCCGTGCTCCAACACGGGCGTTCTCGCGCGGCGAGTGGAGGCGCGGTGGCGGGTCAGACCGAAGGACGTGTCGGAACTGGTGCGGCTGCAGTCGGACCTTCTGCATGCGGCAGCCGCGCGCGTGCGGCCGGCCGGCCGGCTCGTCTACTCGACGTGCAGTTCGTTGACCGACGAGAACGAAGGCGTCCTCGAGACGTTTCTCAACGGCCACGATGACTGGGCACTTGACGGCCAAGACCTCATCCTACCCGGCCCCGACCACGACGGCGCCTTCCACGCGCTGCTGCGGCGCAGGTAACCGGGAAAAAGGTACCTGGTACCTTTCTTGGGGTTCGTGTTCGGCGCGAGAAATAGTCTGGCACGCCCAATCACACCTGCCGAGAATACGCCTATGGCGCTCGATGCGGTGAATCGAGAGATGTACGGCAAGGTCGCTTTCGGCGGCTTGGTGGGCCTCGTGGGGAACCTGACGCTGGGCGCCGCGAAACTGGCCGGCGGCATCCTCGGGGCGAGCGAGGCCCTCATCGCCGACGCCGCCGACACCCTCGGCGACAGCGTCACCAGCGTCGTCGTCGTCCTGGGCGCGTGGCAAGCCCGCCGGCCCGCCGACGACGAGCATCCCTACGGTCACGGCAAGGCCGAGGTCCTGGCCGGGCGGTCGGTGGCGGTCATCGTGATGCTGGTGGGTATCATCTTCGGCTACCGCGCGGTTTCGAAGATCGTCAGTCCCGACCCGCAGATGCCCGCGCTCTGGACACTCTGGTTCGCCCTGGCGAGCATGGTGGTGAAGGAAGGGATGTTCCGGTACAAGATTCGTCTGGGCCGGCGGCTGAAGTCCGAGAGCCTGATCGCCGACGCCCTGAACCATCGCAGCGACGTCTTTTCGAGCATGGTCGCGGCCGCCGGCATCACGACGGCCATCTACCTGGGTCCGCAGTGGCGGTTCCTCGACGCGCTTGCGGCCGTTGCGATCTGCCTGATCATCTTCGGTATCGGTGTGGCGGCGTTCCGACGGACGAGTTCGGCCCTGATGGACCAGGCGGCCGACGCCGAAACGGTCGCTGCCATCCGCCGCACGGCCGCCGGCGTAGAGGGTGTGAAGGACACCGAGAAGGTGCTGACCCGCCGCAGCGGCCTCGAGACGCACGTGGACCTGCACGTGGAGGTCGATCCCGAGATGCCCGTCGGCCAAGCCCACGCGATCGCCTCAGCCGTCGATGCCGCCGTCTGCCGCCAGGTCCCGAGCGTCACGCACGTCACGGTCCACGTCGAGCCGTACTATCCGGACGATCATTGACGGCCTTCACCGAATCTGTTGACAGTCTGGGCTCAAACCCTACACTGGCCCTTGATGTATGCGGGGTGCTTGCGTGTGCCTGCGGCCGAATAGGGGGAGTGAAATATGGGCGCCAATAGGCTGATCCGGACCCTTGAAGTCCAGAACTTCCTCTCGTACGGAAGCGGTGGTGAACCGATTGAGTTGCAGCCGCTTAACGTGTTGATCGGCCCGAATGCTTCGGGCAAGTCCAACCTTTTGGAAGCTATCGCGATCCTGCGGGCCACTGCTACGGACCTGACGGCGCCTATCCGGCAGGGCGGCGGCATAGCGGAGTGGTTGTGGAAAGGCGCCGCCGCGAAAGGGCCTGTGACTGCCAAGATTGAGGCTACCCTAAGTCATCCTCCGAAGACCGTTCCTTTACGCTATCGCCTCTGCTTTACAGAAGTCGGCCAGCGGATCGAGTTGGTTGACGAAGGCATTGAGGATGAGATCCGGACAGAACGGGGTGCGGAGGACGTTCGTTTCTACTACCGCTTTCAGAATGGACACCCGGTTCTGAATATAGCGGGAGAGAAACGGTCGCTTCGCCGGGAGGATCTGAGTCCGGAACAGTCGGTCTTGTCGCAGCGAAAAGACCCGGACCAGTATCCTGAGGTCACGTACGTGGGGAAGCAGTTTGCCGGCATCCGGTTGTTCAGGGAGTGGAATCTGGGCCGTTTCACCGCCCCAAGGCTTCCGCAAATGCCGGATCTCGCGGGCGATTTCCTGCAGGAAGATGCGGCCAATCTGGGGCTGGTTCTGAACCATCTCGAGCATCAGGTTGGCATCAAGAAGCAGATTATCAACCTCTTCCAGAAGTTTTACGAAAGGGTAGACGATATCACCGTTAAGATATATGGTGGGACAGTTCAGATTTTCGTCCATGAACGTGGGGTGGGGCCCATTCCGGCAACCCGCCTTTCTGACGGAACACTTCGTTATCTGTGCTTGTTGACTGTGTTGTGTCATCCGACTCCCCCCCCATTGGTCTGCATTGAGGAGCCGGAACTCGGGCTGCACCCCGACATCCTGCCGACGGTGGCCGACCTTCTGGTCGAGGCCTCGCAACATACCCAGTTGATCGTTACAACTCATTCGGACTTGCTCGTTTCGGCCTTGTCCGAAAGGCCCGATGCGGTTCTGGTCTGTGAGTATGATCGTGAGGCGGGAACCGTGCTAAAGAGGCTGGAGCCGGAGCGTCTCAGCAAGTGGCTTAAGGATTACTCGCTTGGCGACCTGTGGCTGAAGGGAGAATTGGGGGGGACGCGGTGGTAGCAGAGATTCGCCTTTACTTAGAGGGTGGCGGCAACGCAAAGGATACCAAGACCAGGATGCGTCAAGGGTTCAGCGATTTCTTCCGCGCTATTATTGATCGTGTCCGGCAGCGGCGAATCAAGTGGCGAGTCATTCCTTGTGGGCCAAGAAACGAGGCCTACCGTGACTTCAAGATTGCATTGGAGGTAAACGCGGAGGCCTTCAACATCCTGCTTGTTGACTCGGAGGGGCCTGTCAGCGCACCGCCTTGGGAATATCTTCGTGGCAGTGATGGTTGGGAAAGACCTGTCGCTGACGATTCACACTGTCACCTGATGGTCCAGACAATGGAGGCGTGGCTCATTGCGGACCCCGATGCGCTTGCTCGGTTCTATGGAGCGGACTTCAGGAGGACCGCAATCCCCGACAATCCTAACGTCGAAGAGATCGACAAGGCGCAATTGCTATCGGATCTTAAAACCGCCACCCGGGACACGACAAAAGGTGAGTATCATAAGACACGCCACGCTCCGCAAATTCTTGGCGAACTTGATGCCAGCCAAGTCCGTAGCGCCGCGCCTCATTGCGAGCGCCTTTTCAGCACTCTCTCGGGCTTGATAGACTCCCCGCAGTGATTCGCTGCACCCGTTCAGTTCACCTTCCGCAGCCGGTAGTCTGGCGTGCCGAGGCCGACGGCGTCCATCTGTTGGATCTGGATGTACGGGTCTTTGCCGTGGATCCGCTCGAACATGTGCTCGCCCTCGACGAGTTCCTGGCCGGGCGGCAGGCTGCCGGGCAGCGGTTGGCCGTCGCGCGTCAGGTCGAGGCTGGCGTTGTCCACCGCCACGATGTCTTCGGACGCGAGGATGCCCACGTCGGGAATGAGGGCAGGCGTTGAGAATCCCCAGCAGTCGCAGTACACGGTGATCTGGGTCAGGAAGTTGATGTGCAGGACGCGGCCGGGATCGAACGTGCCGAGCACCTCTTTCGTCGCGAGCGCCAGGCCCCTCTGGAACGGCACGAACCCGCCGCCGGTGATCTCGATCGCGCCGGTCGGGCAGACCAGGACGCAGTGGCGGCAATAGACGCAGTGGTGGTAGAAGATTTCGAGGCGGTCTCGCTCCTCGTTCCAGCGTGCGGCCCCTCGGGTGCAGGCCTCGACACACTTGCGGCACTTGATGCAGAGGTCCTCGTCGTACTTGAGGCCGCCTTCCAGTTGATGCAGGTGGCCGCGCGTCTCCTGCGTCACGCATCCCATCGCCAGGTTCTTGCACGCGCCGCCGTACCCGCAGTCGCCATGACCCTTGAAGTGGCTGAGGTTGATGAGGGCGTCGGCGTCTTCGATGTTGCCGGCCACGTCGATGGAGCGCAGCGTCTTGTACCGGACCTTGTGCTCGTAGCAGAAGGTGTCATCGGCGCCGGCGGCGCCGAGGACGGGGGCGCCGAGCACCTCGGTCGTGTAGCCGCGGGCCGTGGCGGCGTCGACCGTGAGCGACCCGTCGGTCACGAAGACACGCTTTGCGCCGGCCGCCTTAATCTTCTCAATGAGCAGACGGATGAACAGGGGCGGGATGGTCGTGTACCCGATGCCGCCGCCCACGTGCACCTTGACGGCCACCGTCCCGCCGTCGCAGATGCGTTTCATCGGCATGCGACCCAGCACCCTCATAAACCGGGCGGGCAGGGTGGCGCTGGCTTCCAGGCGCGTGACGGCCGCCGGCGCGAACAGGACCTCGGCCGCACGCTTCGGTGTCCGGCGTTTCGACGTGGCATGCTTTGCCTTCGACGTGGCCATCGTGTCGGTCTCCCCATAATCCGCTGCTGTGAGACCGCGTACTTTACGCCGAATGCGGCAAATGTGCAAGCATCAGGGGGAAAGGGGAACCTCAGTCGCCGAAGAGCCGCGATGCGGGAATCGACACGCCGGAGGCGTCCGCCTCCTGCCGCGCCTTCGAGATCTGCCATGCCGCAAAGGCAATCAGGGCCGCCAGGCTGATGCCCAGCAGCGCGAAGAACAGCCAGTGTCTTGCCGCCGGTCGCATGCCGACATGCTACGCGCCGGCGGCGTCCGACGCAATGGTTTCGCCCATCGGCGTTTGACACGCCGGGCGGACGTGCTACGATACAATGCCGTCGAGCCCGGAGCGGCGGCTCGGGGGCATCGGTACAGGGCTTGGCACGTGCCACGGCGGCGGCGGATGTCCCGCCGCTTCCGCGGCGGGCTCGGTCTTGCGGCAGCGGGGTTTCTTTGCGGCGGGCTCGGTCTTGCGGCAGGCTCGGTCTTGCGGCGGCCGGGGTTGGTTTTTGGCGGCGGGCTTGATCTTGCGGCGGCGGGGACGGTTGCATGCGCATTCTTGTCACGAACGACGACGGCATCATGGCGCCCGGCCTGATGGCGCTGCGGAAGGCGCTCGCCGAGATCGGCGACGTGACCGTTGTGGCGCCGACCACGCCCCAGTCGGCCGTCGGCCACGCTATCACGCTGACCGAGCCGATCCGCGTCCACCGGATAGACCTGGGCGGCGGCGTCTGGGGCTACGGCGTCGCGGGCAGCCCGGCCGACAGCGTGAAACTCGCGCTGCTGGAACTTCTGCCCGAGCGGCCCGACATCGTTGCGAGCGGCGTCAATCTCGGCACGAACCTCGGCGTCAACGTCCTGTACTCCGGGACGGTGGCGGCGGCGGCCGAGGGCGCCTTCTTCGGACTGCCGTCGGTGGCGGTCAGTATCGAGGATTCCGACGTCGTCGACTACGACGGCGCCGCCCGTATCACGCGGCGGCTCATCGAGCAGATGATGACCGGCGGCCCCGACCGGTCCGGCGTGCAGCGCGGCGAGCCGGCCCTGCTGAATATCAACATACCCGACCTTACGAAGGCCCCCCCCAGGGGCGTCAAGGTCATGCCCCAGAGCATGAAGGGCTTCAGCGAACGGTGGGAACGCCGCACCGACCCGCGCGGACGCACCTACTACTGGATCACCGGCGACCACGACCGCGAGGACCAGGGCATCCACTCCGACATCGCCGCCTTCTTCGAAGGCTACGTCACCGTCACGCCGCTGCGATTCGACCTCACCGACCACGACCGCGTGGACGACGTGCGCGGGTGGAATCTGAGGCTGTAGCGGCAGAACAGCGCCGCCCGCCCGAGTGGCACGGTCACCCGTACGGGTGATACGTGTTTAGCGCCGGGTGGCACGGCAGCGGCGCAGCCGCGGCCGTGTGCTGCTCGGCGCGGTCTGGATCACGGCCACGCATACTGCCGCGTGACCGTGCCACCCTTTTGGTGCTGCTTGGGTCGCTGAACACGTGCAAGCAGCCGGTGGCACCCGCGGTTACCGGCCGTTCATCAACGGGTGTTCGGGCTCCGTCATTTCTTCTTCGGCCGCGGCAGATACTGGGCGGCTTGTTCCGGCGTCATCCGGCGGGGGCTGACGACCGTGGCGGACCTCAGCCGCCACTCGCCGTCCGGGTCCGGCGCGAACACGCCTTCCCAGACGACGCGGTGGGCCTCGGGGGGCAGCATCCGTTTCACCCCCGGGGCCGCGAAGAACCGACACGGCTGCCTGACAAGGGCGTCTGCTTCGCCGAAGGCCACGGTGGGCGTCTCCGCCTCGGCCCGGATCACCTCGAGGCCGCGGCGGACGACGGCGGCCAGGGCCGCCTTCCCCTGACTGCCGCTCTTGTATCCCGGCGAGATGCATGCGATGAACGTCTCGGCGTGACCGGCCTCCATGGCGTCGCTCATCGTCTTGAGCGTCCGCTTCAGTTTCTCGCGGTCGGTCTCGACGGCCCAGGCGAGGATGCCGACCAGCACGCCGGCCGCCACGCACCCGACGGCCGCCGCACGGCACCCCGACGAACCCGTCCGTCGCCAGATCGTCCCGCACACCACGGCCGCCACGAGCAGCAGAACCCACAGCGTCCACGGGTTCTCGAAGATGACGTGCTTGAGCAGGTCCATCGGCATTCCCCCCAGGAAACCCCACGCATCATACGCTCGGCTCCTCAGGGCGTCACGGAAAATGCGTGGGTGCTGCACACGGCCGCTGCTGCGCCGCCCGGGGTTGCAAGCGATGGCCATGCCGGGTGGCACGGCAACGCGGCTGTATGCGTGGCCGTGGTGATGACCGCGCGTGGGTGCTGCACACGGCCGCTGCTGCGCCGCTGCCGTGCCACCCGGGGCGCAGTTGAGTTGGCGGCGCACGCGGCCTCCGTACGGATGCCGTGCCACCGTGCAAAGCGCTTTTGCGTTGATTCTGCCCTTTGCCCCACTATAATCCGACCCTTGCTTCGGACCGCGCGGGCGGGCCGAGGCCGTCCATCCGGAGCAAACGAGAGGAAGATGGATGTACAAACAGCGGCTGTTCACTCCCGGCCCGACGCCGGTTCCCGAGGAGGTGCTGCTGGAACTGGCGCGGCCCATGTTCCATCACCGCACCCCCGAGTACCGCGCGATGCTCGAACAGGTGACCAAGGACCTGCAGTACGTCCTTGGAACGTCGCAGGACGTCTACACCATCACGGGAAGCGGATCGGCCGCCATGGAAGCCGCCGTCTCCAACGTCGTCGCGCCCGGCGAGACGGTCATCGCGGTGCGTGGCGGCAAGTTCGGCGAGCGTTGGAGCGAGTTGGGCAAGGCCTTCGGCGCAGGCGTCGTGGACATCGACACCGAGTGGGGCACCGCCGTCACGGCCGCCGGAATCGCCGAGGCCCTCAAGGCCAATCCCGGCGCGGTCGCCGTTTACATCACGCAGTGCGAGACCTCGACCGCCACCATCGCCGACGTCGAGGCCATCGGCAAGGTCGTTGCCGAGACGGCCGCCTTGCTGGTCGTCGACGGCATCTCGAGCATCGGCGCCGTGCCGTACAAGATGGATGAGTGGGGGGTGGACATCACCGTCACGGGCAGCCAGAAGGCCCTGATGCTGCCGCCCGGTCTGGCCTTTCTCGCCTGCAGCGAGAAGGCGTGGCGGAAGATCGAGGCCACCGACCCCCGCGCCTATTACCTCGACCTGAAGGCCTACCGGGCGTCGCTGGCCAAAGGGTTCGACAACCCGTACACGCCGGCCAACCTGATGGTCCGGGCCGCCATGAAGGCCCTCTCGATGATCCGCGACGAGGGGCTCCAGGCCGTCTGGGCCAGGTCCCGCCGGATGGCCGACGCCCTGCGCGCCGGCGCCGCGGCACTCGGCCTCGAACTGTTCTCGTCGAGCCCGTCCGACAGCGTGACCGCCCTGAAGGTGCCCGACGGCATCGACGGAGTACAACTGCCGAAGGTCATGGTCAGCGACTACGGCGTCCGCTGCGCCGGCGGGCAGGCCCACCTGAAGGGCCGGATCATCCGCTTCACCACGATGGGGTACACCGACGCGTGGGACATCCTGGCGGCCGTCGGGGCGCTGGAGATGGCGCTCGCGAAACTCGGCCGCCAGGTCGAGTTCGGCGCCGGTGTGGCAGCCGCGCAGAAGGTGCTCGCCGCCGAGTAAGCGGTCCGAGAGAGGTTTGGCGCGGCGGGCCTCCCGACACGCCGTGCCAAAGCGCTACGAGGCTCGTATCGGACCGCGTGGCGGGATGAGGAGCAAGGGATGAAGATTCTCGTATCCGATAAACTCGCCGAGGAGGGCCTCGAAATCCTCCGCGCCGAGCCCGGTGTCGAAGTCGATGTCAACACCGGCCTGACGAGCGACGAACTCAAGGCCGCCATCGGCCGCTACGACGGCATCTGCATCCGCTCCGGAACCAAACTGACCGCCGACGTCCTGGCCGAACCGGGCAACCTGAAGGCCATCGCCCGGGCCGGCGTCGGCGTCGATAACGTGGACCTGCCGACCGCCACGCGGCACGGCATCGTCGTCATGAACGCGCCCGACGGCAACACGCTCTCGACCGCCGAACTGACCGTGGCCCTGATGCTCGCCGCCAGCCGCAATATCGCCCCGGCCTGCGCCAGCCTCAAGGCCCGCGAGTGGAACCGCAAGGCCTTCATGGGCCATCAACTGGCCGGCAAGACGGTCGGCATCGTCGGTCTGGGGCGCATCGGAACCGCCGTCGCCAAGCGGTGCCTCGGCTTCGGGATGAAGGTCGTCGGCTACGACCCGTTCATCGCCGGCGCACCGTCCGAACTCGCGAAGGAGATCCAACTGGTCGATTCGCTGGACGATCTTGCCAGGGCCGCCGACTACCTGACCGTCCACACGCCGATGTCGGATGAGACGCGCGGCATCATCGGCAAGAAGGAACTCGAAGCGCTTCCCGAAGGGGCGTACGTCATCAACGCGGCCCGCGGCGGCATCGTCGACGAGGACGCTCTGCTCGAGGCCCTCAAGACCGGCCACCTCGGCGGCGCTGCCCTCGACGTCTATCCGACCGAACCGCCTGAAAACCGCGAACTTATCGAGCACCCCCTCGTGCTCTGCCTGCCACACCTGGGCGCCTCCAGCCGCGAGGCCCAACGCAGCGTGGCCATCGACGCCTGCCACAACCTGATCGACTACCTGGCCGGGCGCGAACTGAGGAACGCCGTCAACGTGGCCGCCATCGACTTCGCCGCCATCGGAGACCTCAAACCCTACGCCGAGATGGGCCACCGCATGGGCGTTATTCTGGCGGCCATGATGCACGGGCGGCTCAAGCGGCTGGTCATCACCTACGCCGGAGAGATCGCCAAAGACCCCTCCAGGCTGATCAGCATCAGCGTCGTCATGGGCATGCTCCAGCGGGTCTCGAGCACCCCACTCAACATGGTCAACGCCATGGTCGTCGCCAAGGAAGAGGGCCTGGAAATCGTGGAGACCACCCAGCCAGACGCCGGCGGGTACATGTCCCTGGTCCGCGTGACCGGCGAAGGCGAACGCGAATCGCACTCCGTCCAGGGCACCGTCTTCCACAAGTCCTCTCCGCGGGTCACCGCCCTCGACGATTTCGTCATGGAACTGAAACCCGAAGGCGACCTCGTCATCTGCTTCAACGCGGACCGGCCCGGCGTCATCGGCGAGGTCGGGTCCATCTTCGGCACCTTGAGCATCAACATCGCCAGCATGACCTTCGGACGCAAACTCGATACCCAGGAGGCCTGTCTGGCGCTGACCCTCGACGCCGTGCCTCCCCCGAACCTTCTGGAGGAACTGCGCGGCAAGGACTTCATGCAACGCGTTCACCACGTAAGTCTGCCGCCGCTCGTGACCGAGAGTGCCTGAGACCGCATCATCTACCGTCGTTGGGCGCGGCGGGTCTCCGGACCCGCCGCGAGAGGAGCAAACCGCGCGGCGGCCTTCCCAGGCCGCCGCGAGAGGCTCTCCATAGGGCGTGGTGGCCTGGGAAGGCCACCACTCGGAGACCAGGCTCAATTGGGAACCAAGCCCGGAATACCCGCCGCGAGAGGCGCACTGCTCCTCGGCGCAGCCTTCCTGTCCCTCGCCTCTGCGCTCGGCCCGGGGTGCGAACCCCAGGCCAAGGACCCCCGGCCCGTCCTCCTCTACGCCTGCGACAACCAGGGCGTGCTGGCGGCATGCGGATGTCCCTCGAACCCCACCGGCGGGTTCGCCAAACGCCAGGGCCTCATTGAACGCTACCGCCGGACCCGCGAACACGTCCTGGTGGTCGATGCCGGCAACCTCTTCCCCTACTACCGGCACGCCATCAAGGAGAAGTACGTGGCCATGGCGGCGAAGCGCGCCGCGTGGGATGCCATCGCCGCCGGCGAGCAGGAACTCGACCTCGGCGTCGAACGCCTCCGCGAGTTCCGCAAGACGTACGGCTTGCCTATCATTTGCGCCAACGTTCGCGACGGCGACGGCGACTTCGTCGTGCCGCCCCACGTCATCCGCGACGTGGCGGGCATGCGCATCGGCATCTTCGCCGTCATCGCCGAGGAAACGTACGAGTGGCCACAGCCCAAGTGGCGGAAACGCCTGAAGGTCGAACCCGCCCTGGACGCCGCCCGGCGCGAGGTCCGGGCACTGGCCGAGTGCGACCTGGTGGTGGCCCTCTCGCACCAGAGCATCGACGCGTCGCGCCGGCTCGCACGCGAGGTCCCCGGCATCCACATCGTCGTCGTGGGCAAGGGCCGCGCGATCCTCCGCGAACCGGAGACGGTCGGCGATACGCTGCTGGTGGCCTCCGGCGAGGCCGGCCACGTCCTCGGCGCTCTCACATTGGACCGCGACGAGCAGGGCCGCGTACGCTTCCTGAGCGACCTGACGACCCTCTCAGCCCGCATTCCGGAAGCCACGTGGGCCCTGGACCTGTACGGGCAGTACGTCAAGGAGTCGAAGGACAAGCCGCCCCCCGACTGGGACGAGACCCCCATCCCGCCCCGCTACGAACCCGCCGAGGCCTGCAAGGAATGCCACGAGCCGCAGTACGCGCACTGGCTCACCACGAAGCACGCCCACGCCTACGCCTCCATCAAACGGGCCGGGCGGCACGAGGACCCCGAGTGTCTGCTCTGCCACACCATGGGACCGGGACGCAAAGGCGGTTTCGTGTCGATGGCCGGCACCGCCGGCCTCGGACGCGTCACGTGCCAGGCCTGCCACGTCGTGACCGCCGACCACGAGGAGAAAAAGGTCAAGTGCGACCCAGACATCTACATCTCGTCGAGGCTCTGCATGTCGTGCCACGGTCCCGTCCAGAGCCCGGAGTTCGACTACTTCGTTTACAAGCCGAAGATTGTTCACACCCGGGACGACGGGAATCGTAAACAGTAGGGAAGGCGGAGCGCCGCGAGAGGAACCTATGTACGCCTACGTCATCCTGGGCCTCATCCTGGCCGTCCTGGCGACCGACCTGGCCGCCGACGCCCCGCCGCCCGACGTCCTCGCGACGTTCCTGGCCACCGGCAGCGTGGCGGTGACGGTCATGGTCGCCGGGCTGTTCATCAGCGGGTACATCCTTCTGCGGCGCGAGTGGATCGAGCGCGACGAGCAGCGGTTCCTCCGGCGAGTCGGACGCCTGGGCAAACTGTACCGGCTGTTCGTGGTGGCGGCGTACGCCGTGCTGCTCTTCGCCTTCGACTGGCCGGCGCTGGCGAAGGAGTGGGCGGCCGTGGGCGACTGGGTCGTGCCGCCGCTTGCCGTCACCCTCGCCCCGTTTGTGGCGCTGCTGGTCGTGGCCTGGACGTCGTTGTACTGGGCCGACCGGAGCCTTCGTTCCCTCATGTTCGAACGGGCCGGCGCCGCCGTCGCCGCCAGGCGATGGACCCTGCCGCGCTACCTCGAGTTCATGGCCCGCCAGTATCTGCTCGTCATCCTGGCGCCGGTGCTGGTGCTGCTGACGGTGGCCGATCTGGTCGAGCATGTTGTCGGCCCGCCCGTCGCGGTGGCGGCGCTGGAGGCCGGCCTGCTGCTGACCGCCTTCCTCTTTGCCGCGCCGTGGGTCCGCATCTGCTGGCGCACCGAGGCGATGCCCGATTGCCGGCTGCGCGACCGCCTCCTGGAACTGGCCGAACGGGCCGGTGTCCGCGTGGCCAACATCCTGGTGTGGCGGACGAACCTGTCGATCGCCAACGGCTGCATGATCGGCCTCGTGGGCCGGCTGCGGTACATCCTCATCACCGACGCGCTCCTGCTCAGCCTCTCGGCGGAGGAAGTGGAAGCGGTCTTCGCCCACGAGGTCGCCCACATCAAACATCGCCATGTGTTGCTCTACCTGCTGACGGCCCTGGCCGGGGCGGGGGTTTCCTACCTGGTGCTGGCGGCGGGGTTCGTCGGCGTCCCGTGGCTGTGGGAAACGGTTCTCATCGAGAGCAAGCCGCCGCTGCTGCTCGGCGAGGCGCTCAGCCTCGGCGTGCTGGCCGCGTGGTGGTGGTTCGGCTTCGGGTTCCTGTCGCGACGGTGCGAACAGGAGTGCGACCTGTACGCGGTCCGCGCGACGGCCTGCCCCGTGGCATGCTCGCCGCCCAACGCCGCAGCGATGGCCGCCCGGGCAGGCGGCGCCCGGGCAGGCGGCGCCGAGGCCGTCGAGTCCGGCCTTCCGCCCGAGGATCCGCCGCCGCCGTTCAGCGTCTGCGAGCACCGGGTGGCGACGTTCGTGACGGCGCTTCGGCGGATTGCCCGCCTGAACGGGGCCGCCGAAGCGGCGAGCGGGTGGCGGCACTTCAGCATCGCCCGGCGGTGCCGGTTCCTACGCGACGCCCTCGCGAGGCCCTGGATCGTGCCGGCGGAGGAGGAACAGATGCGCTGCCTGAAAATCGCCGTCCTTGTGATGGCGGTTGCCGTGGCGCTCGGCGCGGCGGGCGTCATGACACTGGACGGGTGCCTACAGCCGGACGAGCCAGAGGACACGACACGCCCAAACGATCTGGTCCCGCAGAACGAGGGCGGGATCATATGCCTCGTGGAGCGCAACGAGATGGACCGTCTCGCCCTCGGGCCGCCAGAGTTTAACGGTCACCCCCACCCGGCCGCGGACCTTGACGATGGCCGTCCGGCCGGGCTGCGGCGCGGCGCTTCGCCGGGAGATGACCAGGTCGCCGTCGCGGATCCGCGGCGCCATGCTGTCGCCGTCCACGCGGAGGGCAAACGTGCCGGGTTCGATCGACCCAACGCCCGGCAGGTCCAGGAACTCGACGATGCCGTCGGGCGTCGGCGAGGATAGTTGCGTCAGCAGGACCGTCGTGTCGGGCGGCTGCCCGGACTCGACCTGCGGGTCGGGCGCCTTGAGGCTGGCGTCGCGGCGGCGGGCGTCCTTGTCTTCCACCCGCTGGATGAGCCGTTCGAGGACGTCCGGGTCATCCGCCTCGCTGCAGTGCGCCTGCCACGATGCGAGCAGCCCGGCCGCCGTCCGGCCCACGATGGGGATCGACGACGGAGTGCGGGCGAACGGATGAGGTTCCCACACCTGGCCGGGAGGTGGCAGCGTCCGGTCAATCTCATCGAGCAGCGCCCGCAGGGCCACCGCTGCGGCCGCCGTCTCGGAACCGGCCGACCGGCCTTCCGAGAAACGCCGAAGCACCTCTTCGGCCTGGTGTGACAACTGTGTGTCACAGCCCGCGTCAGGCTCGGCAGCGAAGGGGGTCCCACGGCCCGTGAGGAGCCACGTCAGGTCGGCCCCGGTTACCTCCGCCGCCCGGGCCAGCAGGTCGGCGGGCGGCTGCCGGCCCTTTTCGTAATAGTTGTACGTAGAAGGACTTACGCCAAGCGCCCGGGCAAACGCCGCCCGGCCGCGGGGCCCCAGGACCCGCTCGCGCAACTCGGCCAACCGACCCGAAACGTCCGAACGTGACTCGCTGCTGCTCATCCCACCGGACCCTCCAGAAACCCGGCCGGAATGTCCATGTTCGCGAACATTCGGTTGCAAAAAATTCACGTCTGCGTATAATACATCGGCCGGTCACGCATTTGCGAATTGTAGATTTACAGGCGACCGTCAGCAAGGAAAAACGGGGGCCGAAACCATGGGCACACCTGACGACGCGGCGCAGGCGATCCTCAAGGACCTCGACGGGCTTCTCACGCTCAACGCCTGGGAGGCGACCCTTCTGCACGGGGCCAGGGAGAAGGCGGCGGAACTCCTCGGGACCGGCCATCCCCCGCCGCCGACGACGAATCCGCCGCCCAACGACGCCGGCACGGATTGCGCCGGCGACGGCGGCGATTCGGACGTATAATCAAAAGGAGGAAGCGGCGGTTTTTCGTCAAACCTTCCGGCGCGAGGTACGTCCAACTATGCAGGACGAACAGGCCAACAAGGAGCCGCAGATGACCGCCGCCGTCGGCGTTCTCGGCGTTACGCCGCTCGCCTCTCTCGCCGAGGCCGTCAGCCATTCGCGCGAATCCCTGCCGTCGATCCTGGAGGCCGCGCGCGACGGCGATGCCGACGCCTTCGCCGCTCTCGTTCACCGGTTCGAGGCGCCGACGTACCACTTCGTTCTGCGGATGGTCCGCCGACCTGCGGTCGCCGAAGACCTGTCGCAGGAGGTGTTCGTGCGGCTGTGGCATCACCTGGACCGGATCGAGGACGCCGAGATGCTGCCGGCGTGGCTTCGCCGGGTGGCCGCCAACGCGGTGATCGATCACTGGCGGAAGGAAGAGGCCCGCGAGCGGCGGATGCAGGTGCTCCGCGAGCACCCCATCGCCCGCCGCGTCGTCAGGCCCTCCAGCCGCATGGAGACGCGGGAGGCGGCCGACGCGGTGCATGCGGCCGTCGACCAACTGCCGGCGAAACTCAGGAGCGTGCTCCTGCTACGGACCATCGAAGGGCTCCGCTACGACGAACTGGCCGACGTGCTCGGCGTGTCGACGAACGCGGTTCGCAGCCGTCTCTTCCGGGCCCGTCAGGACGTGCTTGCGATTCTCCGGCGCAGTACCGCCGCCGAGCACCTGGCCGCCATGTACGCCGGGGCGGCGGCGGATGCCGATTCATGATAGTCACGTCAGCCGGGCGTGCATGTCGGGAGTTATCGGATGGGTGAGTGCGCAGACGACAGGACGCTCAGTCAGTACCTTGACGGCGACCTGACGCCGGCGGCGGCCGAAAGGATTCCCGCCCACGTGGCGGCCTGTGACCGCTGCCGCGAGCGCCTTGACAAGATGCGCGCCCTGGACGGCGCGATCCGTGCCGAACCCGACCCGCCGGCCGACCCGCCCGACGTGGCGTCCCGCGTGACCGACGACCTGCGGCGCCGGGGGGCGTTCTTCACGGCTCGCGTGGCGGCGGGCAGGCGGCGCCTGTTCGGCGACAGCCTCGCCTCCGCCCGCATGCTGGCCGCACTCGCGGTCGCCGCAGGCATCGTCATGCTCGCGACCGCAGGCCTCGATCACGTCACGCGTCGGAACTGGGCCCGCAGGACGGCCCCCGTCCTGGCAGATGCCGAACGGGTGCTGGTGCGGCTGGTGTACGTCGAGGGGCACCGAGACGGACCGCGCCTGGCGTGGGCCAGGGAGGAGGTCAAGAAACTGGCGTTGCCCGAGCGGCTTCTCGACGTGCGGTCCCGCGCCGAGCCCGCCTGGGCGAAGGACCTCGCCCCGCTCGAAGCCACCTTCACGCTGCTGGCAGGCGACAGCCCCTTGCCCCCGCTACTCGTCGCCCAACTGAGCGGAGGCGAACTCCTCGGACGAGCCACGCGATTGCGCGAGACCCTGGCCCTCGGAGGGTGACCCCGACGGCGGCACACGCGGTGAACCGTCTGGCTTCCCGGCAAGGGTCGCGGTATAATGCCGCGGCCTTCTTCCATGAAGTGGAGCCTTCCTGATGCGACGCACCGCGATGTGGGCGGGTCTCGGGGTCGTCCTGGCGGCCGGCTGCACGCCGACGCTTCAGCGCGAGCGGACGACGTTCGCCGTCCTCGCCGGCGCCTACTACTCGGCCGTCCCCGGCGTGACGGTTGAGGCCGCCATGGTCGAAGACGCCGAGACGCTGCTCACGAAGGCGGTCCGCGACCTCAACAGCCGCGACGACCTCGACTTCGTTGTCGTGGCGGGCGACCTGTTGGCGCGGAGCGATCCGCTGAGCCTCGACCGCGCCAAGTCCCTCCTGGCCGAACTGCATGCACCGTCGTACGTTGTCCTCGGCGACTACGACGGCCCCGGGCCGCCGGTCCGGTTGACCGAACGGACCGGCGCGACAGGCGAAACCGCCGCGCCGCCGCCACCGACGGGCAGCAGTCGCAGCATCGTCATCTGGGCCTTCCAGGGCCACGGCCTCTCGGGGTCAGAGGGCTACTGGGTGCGCTCGGTGCCGCCCGGCCTGCTGCTCGTCGGGCTCGACACCGTCCAGCCCGGCCGTCGCGGGGGGCACGTCGATGCCCGCCAACTGGCCTGGCTCGACCAGACGCTCGGGCGTCACGCCGACAAGGTCGCCATTGTGATCGCGCATCACGGGCTGGTCCCGCTGCATCCGCTCGACGAGGGGACGGCCTGGCGGCACCTGATGGTCGACAACGCCGCCGCCGTCCGCGACGTGCTCGAACGGCATCCGAACGTCCTGATGGTCGTCACAGGGCACCACCACTTTGCCGGCGCCCGGGTCGGCGGACGCATCGTGTACCTGACCTCTCCGAGCGTGGGTGTCTGGCCGCTCGCCTATCACCTGGTGCGCCTGACGCCGAAGCAGGCCGAGGCCGTGTGGGTGCCGCTGGCCGGCGGAGACCTGGCACGGCGCGCCCAGGAGCGGTTGCTCGCGAGCCGTGAGTACCGGGGCGTGTTTCCGAAGGGCGAGGACGGCGACACCGCCTGCGTCCGCCTCTTCGGCGGGAACAAGATGAAGGTGTACCCGCTTCCGGCCATCCGGCCGTAGGGTGCGCGGCCGGCGGCCGTCAGGGACGCTTGGGCGTTACAATCGCAACGAACGACGAACGTTCGAGCACCTCG
>Ga0307427_1000320_pt1 | contig 31659 bp, 26 predicted proteins | sample SalMarWE160190MG_FD_202162 | JGI IMG/M metagenome (GOLD analysis project Ga0307427, IMG submission 202162) | Salt marsh sediment microbial communities from the Plum Island Ecosystem LTER, Massachusetts, United States - WE1603-190 | ecosystem: Environmental > Aquatic > Marine > Intertidal zone >...
TTGTTCATAGGTAAGCTGTGAGTAACTCATGAGTGCTCCTTCAACTCTGGACAGTGGAAAGAGCCTTATTCTACTTCAGCTTACCTTTCTACTACCAGCTTTGTTGCACTTATGAGTTGAATCCAAGTAATCAATTCCCCCTTAAATCAATAGTTATGCAGCACCTTTCCACAAGGTATTAACTGAGCTAATACTGGAAAGAACCCAAGCGACATCCTTTACCAACCATGTGCCAACCCAACCCATCCTGAAAATATAGGATACTTCAAAATTAAGTATTGTAATAAACTCCACCCTTATTTATAATATTGTCAGGCAATTTACATCTCAACAATTTCAATCCAACCTCAATTGTCACCGAGACATGAGGGGAGAACTATCAAAATGGTCAATATCATTTATCCACATCAAGAAATCAGCCGTATCATGACTGCTGCGGTTGTTAACTTCCATTTTCGACAAAACCTTCTTACTAATCCACGTGAAGCTATCGAAAAGGGCTTCGGTGAAGAATTTTTCATTCTCAATCAAGACGAATCTGACCAATTAGCCAGTATTCAAGCGAATTCCCTGGAAGAATTCGCTATCAAGATTGTCTATACCTAATGAACAAAATCTAAAAATTTTTTATTTGGAGAGCCGCATCAAATATGCCGCTCTTTTTAATAACTCATCCTAATCCCTGACAATAAATCACCATCCATAAATTTCAATCCCGCAGCCATTGGATGCGGGATTATTTTTTGGTCCGTTTTTAAAAGTCCCTTATAATCAACGCCCTCAACTATCATCGAATTTTTTACCCCCCCAAATACGCTTCCTTCACCATAGGATTTTGCATCAGTTTTGACGCTTCCCCGGAGAGGGCGACGGTACCCGTTTCCAACACATAAGCCCGGTCAGCAATAGAGAGTGCCATTTGAGCATTCTGTTCGACCAGGAGAATGCTCACGCCCTGCCGGTTAATATCTTGTATGACCTCAAAGATCTGCTCGACAAGGATCGGCGCTAATCCCATAGAGGGTTCATCCAACAGTAACAATTTAGGATCAGCCATCAGCCCACGACCTGTCGCCAACATTTGCTGCTCACCGCCGGAAAGGGTACCTCCCAACTGATTTTGACGCTCTTGTAAACGCGGAAAAACGTCAAACACACGCTTCATATGATCACGGATTTGCATTTTATCATTCAATGTATAAGCACCCATCTCAAGGTTTTCACGCACACTCATGCGAGCGAATATTTTCCTTCCTTCCGGCACTTGAACAATTCCTTTTCGAACGATTTGGGCTGAGGAAATTTGCGTGATATCCTCCCCCTCGAAGAGTATCCTCCCTGAGTCTGGGCGTATGATGCCCGAAATGGTATTAAGGGTCGTGCTCTTCCCCGCGCCGTTAGCTCCGATCAACGCCACGATCTCACCCTCATCCACAGTAAAGGTTACACCCCTCAAAGCATGAATCGCGCCATAAGAAACCTGTAAATTCTCAACATCCAACAGCATGCAGTGTCCTCTTCCGACTAAATTTCTCAGAAAGCGCAGCAGCGCCGGGTCCGAGATAGGCTTCAATCACCCGCTGATCCGACCGTATCTCTGCCGGTTTCCCTTCGGCAATCTTAACACCATAATCCAACACAGTGATCTGATCGGAGATATCCATCACCACTCGCATATCATGTTCAATCAACAGAATGGTGATATTTCGAGTATCTCGCAGCCGTTGGATGAACAATGTCATTTCCGCCGTCTCCTGGGAATTCATCCCTGCCGTCGGCTCATCTAACAATAATAATTTTGGATGGCTGGCCAAGGCTCGGGCGATTTCCAACCGCCGCTGTGCGCCATAAGGCAGGTTGTGCGCTGGCGTATCCGCCATGCCTGACAGTCCCACAAAATCTAATAACTCAAATGCCTCTTCTAGAGCCTTTTTCTCTTCCTGACGATAGCGTTTATTGCGGAAGATCGATTCCACCCAATTCGTGTTCATGCGGGTGTGGTGACCCACCAGGACATTTTCAATCGCCGTCATTTGTTTGAACAGCCGGATATTTTGATACGTCCTGGCGATACCCAGGTCGCAGATTTTATGCGTAGGCAATCCCTGAATGGGCTGTCCGACAAATTGAATTTCGCCTTCGTCTGGGATATAGAAGCCGGACACACAATTAAAGAGTGTGGTTTTCCCCGCGCCATTGGGACCGATGATGCTTGAAATCGATTGTTCTGGGACGACCAGATCCACCCCGTTCACAGCCGTCAACCCGCCAAAGTGTTTACTCACCCCTTTGGCACAAATAGCTGAAGATATCATACTTCCACCTCCGCCTTGTCTTTGTCAAATGAATCCCTCTGCGATGTCGAAAATCTTTTACGCTGTGTCGGCCATAGTCCGGAAGGACGGACAATCATCATCACGACCAGCAACGCACCAAAAGCCAGCAGCCGATAATCCGCCAACTCCCGTAATAACTCTGGAAGTCCTTTGAGGACAAAAGCACCGATCACCACGCCGGGCAGGCTGCCCATGCCGCCCACAATCACAATACACAGGACGTTGACAGAAACCATGAGCGTAAAATCTTCCGGCCCTGTGAATTGGTTACGCGAGGCGAACAGTGCACCACTGAGACCGGCAAACGCTGCTCCTAACAATAATGCCAGAATTTTATATCGGTATGTATTGACACCCGTCGCCTGAGCAACTGTTTGATCTTCACGGATAGCGATCCATGCGCGACCGGTCCGAGAATCTTTTAGCCGCTTGGACACAAAAAGACTTGCCAGCACCAGCAGCATCAATAAATGCACATAATTGACATCCGAGAAAATATGACCCCGCCAAAACGGCTGACCGACGTTGGTCACGCCATTCGGGCCATTGGTTAATGGCATCAACAGATCGCTCCTAATTAGAATCCGAATGATTTCGCCAAAACCCAACGTGACGATAGCGAGATAGTCACCGCGTAAATTTAGGATCGGCAAGCCCAGAAGCAATCCTGTTAGGGTAGAGAAGACCATTGATACCACCACTGCCAGCAATAAATTCATTTCAATTCCGTGCGGCTCCGGCGCTGTCAGCAAAGCAAAGGTATAGGCGCCAATGGCAAAGAAAGCAACATAGCCTAATACAAGTTGCCCGGAATAACCCACAATGATATTCAAGCCTAACCCCAGCAGAATATAAATGGCAACAGTGCCCATAATATAATTCCAATAAGATCCCCAAGCCAGCGGCAGGAAATACAAAGCTACTCCCAATAGGATTATTAAAATAATAAGTCCCACTTTACTCTCTAGAATTTGCTTGACTTTGCCGGCACTCGTTAATTTGTTTACGTTTTCTTTGATTTTGGAAAGAGTCTTACCTGACCAATTACCAATCGTAACCAATTTAGCTCCAAGTGCACCAGCTAAACTGAAAATGATCCAATAGATCAGATAAGTACGGGCTGCAGCCATAGGCGTGCTGTAAAACATTAAAAAACACATTTCTTCAGGACATAAATTGGGGAGGTATTTGCGAAAGTCAACACCTTGCATATGAAGCGTCCCCGCCCCCCAAACGGCACCACCCACCAACAGACCGGCAAGGAGTCCTGCGGCAAACCCTGCGAGAATTGTTTGCACCCAATTTGCATCAGTTGCTTTATCTCGGGTACTTAATCCTGTGAAAAATCCCAATAAACCTACAAGAATGAGTAGATTGCTGACAGGAATCCGCGCCCCATCACTTAAATTATCAAGATTTCCAAGAAAATCGCCAATCATTGTTGTGCCAACAGTGATAAATCCAATCAACATCAAAAAGATAAAAACAATGCCAAAAACTAATCCTGATATCAATCCCTTTTTTAGATAAAATAACATCAGACTTTCTCCTCTGTGAGTGCTTCTCCCAGCAGGCCTGATGGACGGAAGATCAGTACCAGAATTAGGATGGTGAAAGCGATCACATCCTTTAGCTGGAAATCCAATCCTAACAATGCTGGTCCAAGCGATTCAAGCAGCCCTAACAGCATCCCACCCATCATCGCTCCGGGGATATTCCCAATTCCACCCAGAACAGCAGCCGTGAAAGCCTTAATGCCTGGGATAAAGCCAACATAATGGTTGAATAATCCATTATGGATACCCCACATAACACCAGCCGCTCCAGCCAACACGCCGCTGATGATAAAAGTCTTGCTGATGACAGAGTCCACATCAATACCCATCAAGGCGGCAGCCTGTTTGTTTTCCGCAACTGCCCGCATGGATTTTCCCAGTTTTGTGCGCTTAACAAGGAGAAAAAGCCCGATCATCAATAGGACGGAAAGGACAAATGAAAACACACCGGTATAGGTTATCATCACAGATTTGTCGCCAATGGGTAACGTCCACCCCGTGCCCCGCCAAAGGAAATCAGGGTTTATATATTGTCGTCTTTGTGGTCCAAAGAGCAATTGGGCTGCATTTTGCAGGAAAATGGAAGCGCCAATTGCGCTGATCAATGGAATCAATCTGGGTGCACCGCGTAAGGGTCGATAGGCAATTTTCTCAAGCAAGTACCCCATCAGCGCCGAGAACCCTGCTCCCACCAGAAAGGTAAGTATTAGGGCAATGACAGGTTGAGCGTTAAGAAAAGTAAGTTCCGGATCTGCTTCTGTCGGCATCGGGACAGCAGCAAGGGCTTCTAACACAAAATAACCGGCGAAGGTTCCCAGCATCATCACTTCGCCATGTGCAAAATTAATCATAAATAAAATACCGTAAACAAGCGTGTACCCAATGGCGATTAAGGCATACATTCCGCCAACCACCAATCCTGCAATCAAAAACCGCATCCAAGTGTCCGTTCCATAAGTTCCTTCACTGAATGCGGTCTGAAAGATGCGCCATCCCAGGTAGATGACAACAATAAGCCCCACAAGCAATCTTAATATCAGCCCAGGTGTGAGCTTAATATTCTTTATTTTATTGATCATAGTAATGTTTTCCAGTAATGGACAAGGATGGGGAAGAAACAGTTTTCTTCCCCATCCAATTGAGCGTATTTCTCTTAATCCGACGCTAATTCAAGCGGCACCCAGACACCATCAACGACCTCATAAAATGTAGGACCTGATGCATTGCATTCACCAATCTCATCGCATTTCACGAGACCAGTGAGACCAACGTAATCGGAGTTACGAACGGCATTAACCAGCGCCCCTCGCGGGACAAACAAAGTCCCATCCTCGACAAACGCGACCGATTCGATTGCGGCGATGAGTACGCCGCCTGTATCAAATGCTGACCATGTGAAAGCGCTGAGTTCGCCCGCTTCCAATGCAAACTCCTCGAAATAAGCAGCATCAAAGGCGGTCTTCTCTTCAGAATCAGGGGGAACGAGAGAAGCGGCAATGGCACCCTCGCCATTTGCGCCTGTTTTATCAGTGAATTCCACGCCATATGTACCATCACATCCAAAAAACAGGACACCACTCAGTCCAGCCTGTGCCCATTGGTTCATCATGACGATCGCATCAGCGGCATAACCGCCAAAGTATACCGCCTCAGGGCTCGCATCAGCCACAGCGGAGAGGGGAGCAACATAATCTGCTTCTCCTGGCGTGATAGCTTCATAGGCTACAACTTCACCGCCCAACTCCTCAAATTCCGCCTGGACGACATCCGCCAAACCCTGTCCATAAGTACCGCCGTCATGCATGACACCGATCTTCCGAAAACCAAGCTGGTTAAACAAAAGATCCGCCGCGGCCTTGCCCTGGTCCGCATCGGTAAAAGCAAGCCGGTTGAATACTGTCGAGCCTTTCTGAGTCAGATCGGGATTGGTGGCAGATGGCGACATCATTGGAAGCCCCGCTTTTTCGTAAACGGGTATCGCAGCATCCGTTGATCCGGAGAAAATGTGCCCTGCAATCGCGACCACAGTGGGGTCGGTAACCATCTTATTAGCCACAGACGCGCCGCCCTCCGGCGCTCCGCCGGTATCCTCTGCCACGAGTTCGTAGGTCCATCCTTCAAAGCCATCATCCGTCTTTAATGCCAAGGAAACACTCTGGCTGATATCTATACCGAACATGGAATAGTCGCCTAATAAGGGTGCGCCCATGCCGATCTTGATCGTTTCACCTTCAGGAATAACCGCACAGCCAAACTCATCATCCAGACAGGCTTGCGGCATAACTTCCTCTTCGGAGACCGGTTCTTCAGTTACCTCTTCTGTAACAACTTCAGTAGCTTCCTCAGTTTCTTCCTCAACTGGCGCCGCAGTCTCGGTAATTGGTTCTGGCACACAAGCACTCAATGCCAGCACAATAACAAACATCAATACAAAAAAATGTTTAACCTTCATTATTCTTCTCCTCTTCTATATGTTATTCTTTGATTCAAATCTTAAAATAAACCTCTCCGATATGCCTCCTTTTACTTTGAAATTCTATAAATCATCGTCAATAACTAAAAAAGCCACCCCTTGGTTGGGTGGCTTGGTATTCTAAGGTTTTTCTGTAATCTAGTCTTGTCTTTCTTTGACCTTTACCATCCCAACCGCAATCCGGTGCTTTGCAAAATACATGTAAAGCACCCAAAGAATAATAACGATCAACCACATGCAGAAAGCTGGCGTCAAAACAAAGACCTCTTTCAATATTTTTTTCGATTATAGATGAGAATTATTAATAATAGATACACAAAACAGGTGAGTTATGTTAATAATTGATTAACACACCTGTATTTTATATGATTTATAGCATTAAACACAAGGAAAACCTTAAATTGATCACAAAGAGTGATCAAACAAGACCGCCTATTAATAACTAAATCCCGGAAGGCAACAAGCCATTCCGGGATCAGACCTTCCCGATTCCCATAGACTTAATAGCGCAAAATTCCCATGATGCGACCCGCTTTGTCCAATTTATCAATACCCTTGATGATCTTCACATCCGCATTTTTTTGCAGTGTTTCTTGAATCGCCCTTTCGACAGCTAATTCAATCATCTCAAATGATCCGCCGCAAAACGGACATTGATCTAATTCCTGGGTGGTCAAATAACCACAGCCTTTACATCGGTACCCTTGCCTTTCAAAATCCTGTGAAACCAGTAGGGTTCGCACCCTTCCTTCGTGAATGGCATTGAGGGTGTCAATCAGACCCGTCACACCGTTGCTTCCCTTGGCGGAAAGGGTGATCGCCTGATCCACCAACTTACTGTTCAAATGTTCCTGTTCGAAGAGCGCTTTTTCAATCGTCTCCTCCAGTACCTCTGTATGGCTGGCTGTCATACTCATCGGGAACTCGCCGACAACCAAAGACTGCCACGACTTAGGCAGTTCCTCTTTGAAACGAGCAATATTATCATCCGTACCGCCGATCATGATTCGGCGAATATGATGTTGATTGAAAAAATCTGTGGCAAAATCAATCACTTCCTTGATGTTGTGATCAATTATATTTTCCACTTTAGCGCTTGCGCCTGAACCACCCATGCGTCCATGCATCGCATTACCGCCGCCGCGTTTTGTTTGTTTAACCTCGTCGCCAACCACGCCCTCGACTTCTTCCAATATCCCCAGCTCGAATGAAAACAATCGCGCCCCTTGTTTATCCACCAACACAACCCCCCATCCGCTAAATATGTCCAACAAACGAACCAGCGGGCGCAGCACAGGTCGCTTGCCCACATAAACTTCGTCAGGAACAGACAAACCGAGTTGATACGTTTGGAAAAAACCTGCATCCTGATTTGAAAAAACAACCAAGCCCCTGGCTGACCAATCATATTCCAGGTTTACATAATCCTCGACAGCCTGTACATCCTCCGTAAGATCGACCGATTTCAATAGGTTGCGAAGCCGTAATTTTGCAGCTTCAGTATTTACCTTTGATGGATCTGTATGAAGATACAGGCTTAAAACCTGACCTTCCTTAGAATAATCCAACAAAGCCTGCAGGTCTTTTTCGGAAAACATGGTTGCCTCCATTTAAATTGTAGATTTTTAAGGTGAGAATTACTCAAAAGCAATCAAGCTTGTGGTTAATTTTATCCTATTGCAGAATTAAATTCAAAAACCAAGAGACAAGAAAACATCTCTTTTAGATTGTGGCTCTGTTTTTTCGTTTATTATCCAATAGATGGTCTTTCGCCAAGTATAATGGTGAGATCGATTTTTTCACCATTTCGTAACACGGTAACCACCATTTCATCTCCGGGCCGCTTATTGAGCAGCATATAACTCAGCATATCGCTGAATTGCAGAACCTCTTTACCATCAACCCCAACGATCAAATCACCGCCAGCATAATAGCCTGCGAGTTCAGTTGGTCGGTTCCCCTCCAGAATGCCAGCTTTGTCAGCCGGTCCTCCTTCAACGACCTCCACGACATAAGCACCTGTCGATTGCGGCAGATCTAAAACATCAGCTAAATAAAGGGACAATCCATCTAAAGCTGACAACCCCAGATAGGGATAATCATAAGTTTCACCCCTTTTTAGTGTGGGGAGTACCTGCTTTAATATATTGGAGGAAACAGCAAATCCAATACCCGTATTTGACACTCCCGTCAGGGAATTGCCGCCAGTCTGAATAGCGCGATTAATTCCGATGACTTCCCCATTCAAATTCAAAAGCGGTCCACCCGAGTTGCCCGGGTTGATCGTTGCATCCGTCTGAATCAAATCGCCAGCAGAGAAGTATTGTCCAGTTTCCGTCTGGCGTATTGATTCAAGCGTACGCCCGCGGGCTGAAACAATTCCCGTGGTCATCGTCCCGCTCAAACCATAAGGATTGCCAATCGCCACCACAGTCTGACCAACATATACCTGGTCAGAATCGCCAATCGGAAGGGGAACAAGCTCTTCAGGATCAACATCTACCTTGATAACTGCAATGTCTGAATCCAGATCTTCCCCGACAACCTCACCATAAACTTTCAACCCGCTGGAGAAATGGACTTCAACGATTTCTACGCCTTCCACGACATGGTAATTGGTGACGATATATCCCTCTTTATCAACAACAAAACCTGAACCTAATCCCGAACCAAATTGAGAAACGACTTGAATAGAAACAACCCCCGGACCAACTGTTTCATAAAGTTGAATCAGCGCGTCCTCCAGCAGCACCTCGTCCGGAATAACAACAGTGAATGGTTCATCTTCTTCATCTTCTTCTATAACAACCTCAGTTGCGGTGACAGCAGTTTCTGTCCCCTGCGCTGGGATTAATTGTGACACGACACCTGGAATGGTGCAGGCCGAACCGACCAACAAGATGACAATAACAATAAGCCACAACCCAAATTTTCGATTCTTCATATTTTTCAATCCTTTCACCTTAATACTCATATTATCCCCTTAAAATTAGACATTCGTTAACAGGTTCGCTGCTTTTCCAATAAATGTTCCTTTACCAACCTAAAATGAAACACAAATGCAATTCCTATCTATTTTAATCATAGTTCAAGTGAATTGTATTTTCTATTGATTTAGAAATAATAAAGACAGATGCCAAGATGTGCAAATAGACCAACTTGACGCTTAAATAGTATTATGCTACCATCCTATTAACATCATATTCAGATAATTATTATCTTATCAAACAAATATATACGATTAAGGAGATGCCTCAATGACGAAAAAATCAGCAATTGTCATTGGCAGTGTTCTGTTAATTACCTTTCTACTCTCCGGATGCAAGCTCCCTGCCTCCAAAGCGCCTGAAACGCCAACCGGTGCAGCAATGACCACGCCAATTCTCATCCAAACAGATTCGCCAGAATTGATGACGCAAACCGCAGTCTCAAAGGCAGCACAAACTCTGGCGGAAACCTCAGGACCGCAGCCAACCTCCACAAACACCCCTGAACCCACAGAGGCTGTCGTTATACCAACGGTCACACGTCCGGCGCAATACACTTTGCATGAAGGGGAATTCCCCTATTGTATCGCCCGCCGATTTAATCTTAACGTTGAAGATCTCATCAACCTCAACAATATCGGAGTGGATGAGGTGATCAGTCCCGGGACGGTGCTTCAAATTCCACAAACCGGCACCTGGGAGGGTGAAGGGCGGGTTCTGCATTCACATCCCACAACACATGTTGTTTCCTCGGGAGATACGATCTATTCCATTGCCTGTTATTATGGCGATGTCTCGCCGGAAGCGATCATTGCCGCTAACAGTCTGGAAGAACCCTACGATCTGAGCTCCGGACAAAAGTTGAATATTCCGTAATCTGTAACTTTTTTTATGAAAGCTAATCATGCTGCGCATTAATTTACTTTAAGCGCAGCTTTTTATATGCCGCCCAATAAGCAAAGGAGTCTTATGCCTTTCACCACCCTCAGCCGATTAAAAGAATATCAAGGACATGCTTTTGACGTTGTAAAAATCCATATCCGCCTGCCGGACGGGCGCGAAAGGGATTATGATCTTGTTGAACACGGGGACTCCGTCACAATTTTACCCATAGATGATGACGGCAACATCTACCTCGTCACGCAACATCGCATAGGCGCACAAGATGATCTCCTGGAACTGCCAGCAGGCGTCCTTGATCCAAACGAAGAACCGCTGGATTGTGCCAAGCGCGAGATCCGTGAGGAGATCGGCATGGCTGCCGAGCATTTTCAAAAACTGGGCGAATTTTTTCTCGCACCGGGGTATACAGATGAGTACATGACGGTATTTCTTGCCACAGGACTCTACAAAGCGCCTTTGGACCCAGATGATGACGAATTCATTGATGTAACCTCCCTGTCGACGGCAGATGTCTATCACCGTGCCTTAGAGGGAAAAATCCATGATGGAAAGACATTAGCTGCGTTACTCTTGGCGCAACCTCAGATTTATCCAAAGTGGATGCCGAAACAACAATAATCCAAAGGATTCTTAAGGTAGAATTCAAGCAAACTTGAGTCAGTATTTTCCTTACAATCCATGAATATGACAGGTTTCATTAATGTAAGTGAGATAAATAACCTGATGAATGATTGGAATCAGGTTATACTTAACGGTTGGATATAACCAGAACGAAAATTATACATTTAAAGCTCGCCTGTCAGTGTCCCGTTCTCAGAACGGTTTTGAAGATCAATAATTAATTGCAATAGAAGGAGAACTTTTCATGACTCGTCAAATGGTAATGACTGATGCCAACGAAGCAACGGCTTGGGTCGCTTACCGGATAAATGAAATCATTGCGATCTACCCGATCACACCTTCATCTCCGATGGGCGAATATGCCGACGCTTGGTCTGCACAGGGTATCCCAAATATCTGGGGTACAGTCCCAGATGTAACAGAAATGCAAGCTGAGGGTGGCGCAGCCGGCGCAGTGCACGGCGCGTTGCAGGCTGGCGGTCTGACAACCACCTTTACAGCTTCTCAGGGATTATTGTTGATGATCCCAAATATGTACAAAATCGCCGGCGAACTGACACCAACCGTGTTCAATATCAGCGCTCGTTCCGTGGCAGCTCAAGCGCTTTCTATCTTTGGCGACCACTCCGACGTGACCGCCGCCCGCGCCACTGGTTTTGCAATGCTCGCAAGCGGTTCAGTCCAGCAAGCTCAAGACATGGCGCTGATCGCCCAGGCGGCGACACTGCGTTCAAGGGTGCCCTTCATGCATTTCTTCGATGGCTTCCGCAATTCACATGAGATCACTAAGATTGAACGATTGAATGAAGATGACCTGGTAGCCTTGATTGATGATGAACTCATCACCCAGCATCGCGCCCGCGCTCTTACACCAGATCGTCCCGTGCTGCGGGGCACGGCGCAAAACCCAGATGTATTCTTCCAGGGTCGCGAGACAGTTAATCCCTTCTATGAAAAAACCCCAGAAATCGTTCAAAAAGTGATGGATGAATTTGCCGAACAAGTCGGACGTTCTTATCACCTCTTTGACTACATCGGTGCGCCGGATGCTGAAAAAGTGATCATGTTAATGGCTTCCGGCACACAGACCGCTGAAGAAACCGCCAAAGCCCTGGCGGATGATGGCGAAAAAGTTGGCGTGGTCTCCGTCCGCCTTTACCGCCCCTTCTCCATCCAGCACTTGATGAAAGCCCTTCCCAGCACCACAAAGGTCATCGCAGCGCTTGACCGCACCAAGGAGCCAGGCGCCAACGGGGAACCGCTCTATCTGGATGTAGTTGATGCTGTTCAAGAAGGTTTTGAAATGGGCATTGCACCATTTTATAAAATGCCAAGAGTCATCGGTGGACGCTACGGTCTTTCTTCCAAAGAATTCACCCCAGCGATGGTTAAAGGAATCTTTGATGAAATGGGTAAAGAGAGCCCCAAGAAACACTTCACCGTCGGCATCTTCGACGATGTAACCCATACCAATCTGAATTGGGACCTTTCCTATGAGATCCTCGGTAATGATGTGGTTCAGGCAATGTTCTACGGTCTCGGTTCCGACGGCACGGTGAGCGCCAATAAGAACTCCATCAAGATCATCGGTGAAGAAACCAAGAACTACGCACAGGGTTACTTCCAATACGATTCAAAGAAATCCGGTGCGGTCACGGTTTCACACCTCCGCTTCGGTCCTGAGCCCATACGTGCGCCCTATTTGATCGCTGAAGGTGAGGCGACCTTCGTGGGCTGCCATCAATTCAGCTTCCTCGAAAAATACGATATGCTCAAATACGCCCGACCCAATGGTATATTCCTTCTCAACAGCCTCTATGGGCCAGATGAGGTTTGGGACCATCTGCCGGCAAAAGTGCAGGAAGCCCTGATCAAAAAGAATCTCGACTTCTACACTATTGATGCTTATGAAGTCGCCCAAAAGACCAACATGGGTACGCGGATCAATACGATCATGCAGACTTGTTTCTTCGCCATCAGCGGCATCCTCCCCAAGGATCAGGCGATTGAAGAGATTAAGAAATCCATTAAGAAAACCTATGGTAAGCGCGGCGAAGCAGTTGTGAAACAAAACTTCGCTGCTGTGGACAGTGCGCTTGAGAATATGTACAAAATCGAGGTCCCAGACAAAGTCACAAGCGATATTCCGATGATGCCCGCTGTGCCCGAGGAAGCGCCCGAATATGTGCGCAATGTCCTCGGCAAAATGCTTGAACGGCGCGGTGATGATGTTCTGGTAAGCGAGATGCCCGTTGATGGTACCTTCCCCACCGGTACGACTCAATGGGAGAAACGCAACGTGGCACTCGAGATCCCTGTTTGGGATCCGGACATCTGCATCCAGTGTGGCAAATGTGCATTTGTCTGTCCGCACGCCACCATCCGCACCAAAGTCTATGAGAAATCTTATCTTGAAGGTGCACCGGAGACATTTAAGTCCATGGATGCAAAATTCAGGGAATTCGGTGATGATTGGGCTTACACCATACAAATTGCACCCGAAGATTGCACCGGTTGCGGGTTATGCGTGGAAGTCTGCCCAATTAAGGATCGGGAGAATCCCAAGCACAAGGCCATCAATATGGAACCACAACCACCGATTCGCGAACAAGAAGTGGAGAATTGGGATTTCTTCAGATCAATCCCCTATCCGGATCGCAAGAGCTTCTCAGCCCATACCGTAAAGAATTCACAGCTCCTGGAGCCTTTGTTTGAATTCTCAGGCGCATGCGCCGGATGCGGTGAGACGCCATATATCAAGCTGGCGACGCAATTGTTCGGCGACCGCATGGTTATCGCTAACGCCACCGGTTGTTCATCCATCTACGGAGCCAACCTGCCAACCACACCTTACACCTTCAACAAAGATGGTCGCGGTCCTGCATGGTCAAACTCTCTCTTTGAAGACAACGCCGAATTCGGCTTGGGAATGCGTTTGACGATTGATAAATTTATCGAATATGCCAGCGAACTCCTGACAAAATTGGCGGATGATGTTGGCAAGGAATTGGCAGATTCAATCCTGAACGCCAGCCAAAAAACGGAAGAGGAGCTAGAAACCCAGCGAGAGCGGGTAGACCAGCTCAAAAACATACTAGAAGGAATAGATAGCCCTGCTGCACGCAACCTGCTGACGATCGCAGATTACCTCGTTCGCAAGAGCGTCTGGATCATCGGAGGCGATGGTTGGGCATACGACATTGGCTACGGCGGTTTAGACCACGTCCTCGCCTCCGGGCGGGATGTCAATGTGCTCGTTCTCGATACAGAGGTATACTCCAACACCGGCGGGCAATCTTCCAAAGCAACTCCAAGGGCTGCTGTGGCAAAATTCGCAGCTAACGGTAGAGATCTGCCCAAGAAGGATCTAGGCATGATGGCTATGTCCTACGGTTATGTTTACGTCGCCAGTGTGGCCATGGGTGCCAGCGACCGGCAGACCTTGCAAGCCTTCCGTGAAGCGGAAGCCTATGAAGGTCCTTCGCTGATTATTGCCTATTCACACTGCATCGCCCACGGTCTCGATTTGAGGCTTGGTTTGCAGCAGCAAGACCTGGCTGTGAAATCCGGCGTCTGGCCGCTTTACCGCTACAATCCGGAATTGGCCGCGCAGGGTGAAAACCCCCTCTCCGTGGATTCCAAAGAGCCTACCATACCGGTCAAAGAATATGCCTACAACGAAACACGCTACCGGATGCTTCTGCAGAGCGATGAGGAACGGGCAGAAATGCTGATGGAGAAAGCCCAAAGCGACGCCGAAAGCCGCTGGAACCTCTATCAACAAATGGCTAACATGCATTACACCAAGCCCGAACCTGAAGAATAAAATTTGGATTCAGCGTTTTCAGACAAGTATAATAATGGTGATGGACATTAGTTCATCACCATTATTTATTGCATTCACATAAACTCAATCCAATACCCTATCATGGAGGAAGATGATGGACCTCAAGACTCAATACCTTGGACTCGAACTAAGAAATCCCCTGGTGGCATCAGCCTCAGCTCTCTCAAAAAAGACATCCTATGTCAGACAAATGGAGGATGCTGGCATCAGCGCGGTGGTCATGTATTCCCTATTTGAAGAACAAATCACCCATGACAGTCTGGCATTCAATTATTTCATGGAACGCGGCACCGAACGCTTCGCTGAATCCCTTGATTACTTCCCTGACCTGGAGCGGTATAATGTCGGACCGGATCAATACCTGGCGCAAATCCAGAAGAACAAGGAAGCGGTTGATATCTCCATTATCGGGAGCCTGAACGGTGTCTCCAACACAGGGTGGATTGAATATGCTCAAAAAATGGAACAGGCGGGTGCGGATGCCCTGGAACTAAACACGTATTACATTCCCACCAACCCAGCTATCACCGCCAGTCAACTGGAAGAAAATTATATTGAGTTGGTGAGCGCTGTGTGCGAGAACGTTGGTATTCCCGTCGCGGTGAAGCTGAGCCCCTTCTTCTCCGCCTTACCCAATCTGATCCAACGCTTGGTTGAAGCCGGTGCAGATGGCATGGTCCTCTTCAACCGCTTCATCCAACCCGACATTGACATCGAAAACCTGGAAGTGGACAGCACCCTGCACCTCTCCACCTCTGCAGAACTGCTCCTGCCCTTACGCTGGATGGCGCTCCTCTACGGCCGAGTGGATGTAGACCTCGCTCTAACGACGGGCGTGCATACCGGCCTTGATCTTGTCAAAGCCGTGATGGCTGGGGCAAATGTTGCCATGGTAGCTTCTGAGTTCATCACTAACGGCGTCGAGCAAGCCAGTTCAATGCTGGCCGAGATGGAAAATTGGATGACAGCCTACGAATACACATCTGTTGAAAAGATGCGCGGCAGCATGAGTCAGAAGAAGGTGGAGAACCCTGCCGCCTTTGAACGAGCAAACTATATGAAAGCGTTGCAAAGTTTCGACAACCGGCTACCGTAGGGTAAACCCATTTTGAAATAGATAAAGGCGCTGGATGTTTCAGCGCCTTTTTTGCACACTATCCCACTCTCCCCTCTGAAGCATTGAAATAATCCTTGATGATCTTCTCCTGGTTGCCAATAATTTTCGGCAAGCCATTTACCGGAAAAAAACGGGCATCACAGACTTCATCAGAGGGTACAAACCTAACTTCGCTTTCCAATTCACCCAGATATACGATATCAATCCTTGAAAATTTTTCAGACCTATCAACAAGCAGCGGTCGAAGGATGCGCACACGAAACGCTGACTCTTCAAAGATTTCTCTCTGGATGGCTCGAACAGTGTCCTCGCCCTTCTTCAACCAGCCGCCAGGTAAGCCCCAAGGGATATCCTTTCGATAAGAGTGTTTAAACAGCAAAACCTCATCATTGTCATTGACGATCAACGCGTCAACGCCCACCAGGAATTTCTGGTTGGACAGCCAAAGAAATAAATGCCGCAGGGCAAAAGGAAATGGCATCTCACGCCACAGCCAGAGAAGCAAACGTTTCATCATTAAAAACTCCTGATGTCTCAATTTTAAAAATCCTGTATCATTAAGCTTAATCATACAGCGGATTTTTATTGTATTGTTTTTCACATTTATTTGTTTATCAAAGTCATTCGGAAAGGATCATCTTATGCAATATCGAAAGTTTGGAAAAACCGGCTGGCAGGTCTCCGAGATCGGTTTTGGCGCCTGGGCTATCGGCGGTGATTGGGGCCACGTCAGCCAGGAAAATGCCCTTAACGCGCTGCGCACGGCAATTGAGCATGGCGTCAATTTTATTGATACGGCTGATGTTTACGGCGATGGGCGTAGTGAGCGTCTGGTGGCTGAAGTAATCAAAGACTTCCCTGACAGGGAAATCCATGTTGCCACCAAAGCGGGGCGGCGTTTGGATCCCCATGTCGCTGAAGGCTACAATCGTGAGAACCTGACCGCCTTTGTCGACCGCAGCTTGAAGAACCTCGATGTTGAGACACTGGACCTGGTACAACTGCATTGTCCACCAACCGAAGTGTATTACATACCTGAAGTGTTCGGTGTAATGGATGACCTCGTCCAATCCGGTAAGCTCCAGCACTATGGCGTAAGCGTTGAAAAGGTGGAGGAGGGCATAAAAGCCTTGGAATATCCAAATGTGGTAAGCGTCCAAATCATCTTCAATATTTTCCGGCAAAGGCCCTCGGAATTGTTCTTCCCCCTTGCGCAGGAGAAAAACGTAGCGATCTTAGCCAGGGTTCCTCTAGCCAGCGGCTTGCTGACAGGTAAGATGTCGGAGAAAACCACATTCCCAGAGGACGACCATCGTAATTACAACCGTGAGGGAGAAGCCTTCGATGTGGGCGAGACCTTTGCCGGTGTGGACTTCAAAACAGGCTTGAAAGCGGTGGGTGAACTGCGGGAGCTGGTGCCAGCGGACTACAGCATGGCCCAATTCGCCTTACGCTGGATCTTGATGTCCGACGCTGTCAGCCTGGCGATCCCTGGGGCAAAGAATCCCAAACAAGCCAGTGAAAACGCCGCAGCATCAGATATACCAGCCTTTGACGACCAAAAAATGGGTAAAATCCGCGAAATCTATGACCGCTACATCCGCGAACAAGTACACCAGCGTTGGTAAGTGAAAAGATAAGGTAAATCGGGCATGGGGAATGGTGATTTGGGACAGAATTTTTTCTATGGAGCATGTTTCACGATTCACCAATCACAATTCTCTCTATACAAATGTCCTAATCACCTAATTCCTGCTCACCTGATTCCTGATATATTTTTCCCGTATAATTCAGGTAGGATACGCAATTATGACCGTTGTTGATGAAATCAAATCCAGACTGGATATCGTAGACATCGTTTCCGAGACGGTGAAGCTTCGCCATTCCGGAAAGAATTATACAGGCTTTTGCCCCTTCCATCCCAACACAAAAACTCCGGCATTTGTCGTCTTTCCGGATACCCAAACCTGGCGCTGCTTCGGACAGTGCAATGAGGGAGGCGATGTTTTCAGCTTCGTGATGAAACGCGAGGGTTGGGACTTCCCTGAAGCCCTGCGCCACCTGGCAGAGCGCGCTGGCGTCACCCTGCGCGAATACACGCCCGAAGAGCAAGAAAAGGTTGAAGAAAACGAACACCTCCGCGAAGTCCTCAGCATGGCTGTGACCTTTTTCCAGCATCAGCTCCGCCATACGGACCCAGGAAAAGAAGCTCTTGAATATCTTTACGGGCGGAAACTCAACGATGAGACGATTGATGCCTTCGCTTTAGGTTACGCCCCAGATTCCTGGGACGCTCTCACCCAATACATGATCTCCCGTGACATCACGAAAGAAGATCTGCTCAATGCGGGCCTTATCTCAGAACGGGATGGCGGCGGAATGTATGACAGATTTCGCCATCGGTTAGTCATCCCCATCCGTGACAACCGCGGCCGTATGGCAGGCTTTGGAGGGCGGATACTGCGCCCGGATGACGTGCCAAAATACCTCAATTCTCCCAAGACACCCCTCTTTGATAAGAGCAGCTTGCTTTACGGCCTGGATATGGTTCGGCGTGAAATACGGGCTAAAGACCAGGCGGTGATCGTAGAAGGTTATCTGGATGTGATTGGACCTTACCAGGCGGGTTTCAAGAACTGCGTCTCTCCTATGGGCACCGCTCTGACTGAAGATCAATTCCGCCTGATCAAACGCTATTCCCGCAATATCGTCCTGGCACTTGACCCTGATGCAGCGGGTGAAAAAGCAACACTGCGTGGACTGGAGACCGCCCGTGAGACTCTCGATCGGGAAGGCGATCCCGTCTTTAATGCCCGCGGGCTCATGCAAGTTGAAGGACGGCTCAAAGCCGATATCAGGGTAACTACCCTTCCCGACGGGTTAGACCCGGATGAGATTGCCCTGGATGATCCCGACCATTGGGCAAGCCTCGTTGATCATGCCAAACCCATCATCATCCATGTGATGGAAACCCTGGCAGCTCACAAAGACATTAATGATCCCAAAACGAAAGAGGAAATCGCCGGTCAGGTCTTACCTCTGATTGAAGATGTGAAAGGCAGCGTTGAACGTGAAGCCTACCGCCAACGCCTTGCGCGCTTGCTGAAAGTGGACGAACGGGCGCTGGTACGAAGCTACTCTGGTGGCGGCGCACCTCACCAACGAAGGCCTTACAGACGGGGACAAGCCTTCCCTTCCCCTGACGTCTCGCCGCCGTCCATCGCCGTCGGTCACCGCCAACTGGAGAAAAGCTGCATTAAAGCCTTAATTGCAGACCCAACTCTCCTACACTTTATCAACAGAACATTCCGAGAGCTTGAATTGGCATGTCTACACAACGATGACTTCATGCACACGGATATCAAAGAGATTTTCATAAATATTAAACAATCTCTGGAACAGGATCAGGAAGCACCACTTGACTTCATTCAAAGAACCATTCCAAAGGAAATGCTGGAACCCTACCTTGAAACGACAGCGGATGATCTGTATCCGGATTGGCGTTTTCAACCTAACTCTCCCCTTCTGGAATCTCTAATCCTATCTTTCATCCGGCTGCGCCGCATCAGAATTGATGAGAGCCTGGATCAACTGGTCTTTCTTCAGTCCCAGGGTGAGGGCGAAAGCGGGGAAGCAGTTTTAGATTATGGAAAACTGGCTTTGGAATATGTTCAAGTGCGCGCTAAACTGGACCAAGCCTTGCAACAGTCCTTTTCGCAAGGAAAGACTCGTTCTTGAGTTGCGTGATAGAATCATTCCGTTATTGAATTCATTTATAAGTAAAGGGCTTTCAACCGATATCATCGGACGTTAATGATGGCTGAGAAAATGACCAAACCAAAAGAAGAAGAACGCCAACTGGAACAGGAGGAGATGAAGCCTAATTCCAGATCTTCTGCGATTCCTGCTATCCTCACCACCGCAGATGACCCTGTGCGTTTGTATCTGCGTGAAATTGGATGGATTGAGCTTCTGAACTCCGATCATGAGTTCTGGCTTTCAAGCCGGATGAAAGCCTATGATCTCATGGAGGGATTGCGCAATACCATTCCGGATTCCAATAAAGAAAAATCAAAGACACTTGCATTAAATATCTATAATGAGTTAAACAACGCTTGTACTTCATTGCAGCGCTCTTTGAGGAAGAAAAAAACCGGCCTGCCCGACTTTGCACTGACGCTCAGCGAAGCGCAAATGCTGCGTCAATCCTGGCAGATCAACGAGCCTTCATACTTGCGCACTTTTCTTGAACAAAACTATTGGATGACGTCCAATAAGCTTGGTGATGTCATCAAATTGATCTTTACGTCCTTCCTCTGTTTTTATCTTCTCCCATTTGAAACAGCGGATTGGCTCCTGACGGCTTTGAAGGAAAAGCCTCAAATTCCAGACCGTTCGGTTTTTGAGAACAACCTGCCAAATACACAATTCTTAGAATCAAACTTCGTTTCTGTTCGTTTTCTAAAAGAAGAAGCCAACCAGATGCTGATACGCGCCAACCTTAGGTTGGTGGTCAGTATTGCCAAGAAATACTTGAACCGGGGTATCTCTTTCCTCGATTTGATTCAGGAAGGCAATATGGGTTTGTTGCGAGCCGTTGAGAAGTTTGATCCCACCTTGGGATTTAAATTCAGCACCTATGCCACATGGTGGGTCCGGCAAGCCATCAGTCGTAACATCGCAGAAAACGCCCGCACAATCCGCATTCCAGTCCATATGTACGAGTCTATCTCCAAGGTCATCCGTATTCAGCGCGAACTGACGCAACAGCTGGGAAGGGAACCTACCCTGGAGGAAATTGCCCTCGAGACAGACTTCATGGACGAAGACACCATTGAAGCCATTCGCATAGCGGAGGATTCGGATTCACCACTTGACCCGGAACTTTCCATTGCCTGGGAAGATGCAACGGATAAGGTCGCCGAGATTCTCAAGACCGCTGAAGAACCTGTATCGCTGGAACGCCCAATTGGAGATGAGGACAACAGCACCCTGGCAGACTTCATTGAAGATCAGGAAGCCGCCGCTCCTCTGGATGTTGCGGCTAGAGAAATTTTGCGGGAACAGGTAAAACGAAGCCTCTCGGCTTTATCAGAACGGGAACGCGAGGTCATTGAACTTCGTTTCGGTCTTTTCGACGGCAAGGACCACACTCTTGAAGAGGTCAGCCAACATTTCGATGTCACCCGGGAGCGCATCCGGCAGATTGAGGCTAAGGCGCTGCGCAAACTGCGCCACCCCAGTCACAGCAGCGATCTGCGTGAGTTTCTTTCATAATTTATTACCGAAGTGATTACAGCCCTATGAGTAAATTAAAATTAATCTCCTATGAACAAGCGCGGGACGGCAACCGCGCCATGTGGGATGAGATCACACCCGTCCATTTAAAATCTTACGGTGTGGAACGGTTTTTGGCCGGAGAACCCTGGCTGCCGCGTAAAATCCTGCAAGAGGTTGGGGATGTGAAGGGGCGGTCGCTGCTGCATTTACAATGCCACTTCGGTTTGGACAGCCTGGCATGGGTGCGGGAAGGCGCAGCTGTGACTGGTGTGGATTTCTCGCAAAAAGCAATTGAAGCCGCTAGGGAATTATCCCAGCAGGCAAACCTGCCTGCGACCTTTATCCAATCCGATATCTACGACTTGCCCCAAAATTTGGAGGAACAGTTTGATATCGTCTTCACGTCCATCGGCGTGCTGTGCTGGCTGAAGGACCTGACGACCTGGGGACAAATCATCGCTCAGCACCTTAAGTTGGGCGGCTACTTTTACATTATGGATGCCCACCCTCTGTTCTACACCTTTGATGAGGAAGGAAAATGGCAGTTCGAATTCTCTTATTTCCACCAGAAAGCGCCCTACATGTGGGATGATGAGGGGCCCGACTACATGGACCCAACCTACACCATCAAGAACCCCAGCTATGAATGGCAGTGGGCGGTCAGCGACATCATCAACGCCATTCTCCACGCCGGACTCCGATTGGATTTCTTTCATGAGTTCAATGCTGTGGAAGATCCTATTTACCCGGAAATGGTTCAACGCGGAGATGGGCTCTTCAGCTACCCCAACATGCCCGTACCACTGCCGATACTGTTTTCTTTGAAAGCCCACAAGGAGCCATGACGGTAACCCAAAGTGATCGGCTCTATGACCGGATTTACGCCATGGTGCGGCGGGTGCCACCAGGAAAGGTGACCACCTACGGCAGAATTGCGGAATTGGTCGGGGGCTGCACCGCCCGCATGGTGGGCTATGCCATGGCTGCCCTCAAACGGGGTACAACCCCAGATGTCCCCTGGCAGCGGGTGATCAACGCCAAAGGCAAGATCAGCATCCACGGCGGTGGCATCGGCAACGCCATGCAGCGCGCTATCCTGGAAGAGGAGGGGGTCAAGTTTGATGATAAGGATCGGGTGGATTTCAGCCGCTTCGGCTGGCCTGGACCGGATGAGCCTTATTAATGGGTGACCAAAACACACACCAACCATGCCTGACTTAAAACAAATCTACCAAAGCGAAGCGGAATGCTATCACGTCCTCGTATCGCGCGAGGATTACCAACACAATCTCCTGCCTGCTATTTTAGAGGTTGACTTCCTCAGCGGCAAGACGGTCATCGAATTGGGCGCGGGCACCGGACGGATGAGCGTCTTGATCGCGCCAATTGTTGACAAATTGATCGCAGCCGATATCTCCCATCACATGCTGGTTTTTGCCAAAAACCAGTTGGAAAGTCTTCCACAAAGGAATTGGGGGCTCAGTTTGGAATCCCACCTGAGTCTGCCCTTCACCTCGAATTCCGCCGATGTCATCATTGCCGGATGGAGCTTCTGTTACGCTGCCATCCACATCGGGGAGAATTGGCAGGAGTCATTGGAAATTGCTTTAGCTGAGGCAGAACGGGTCCTTACGCCGAGCGGAAAGCTGATCCTGATCGAGTCCCTGGGGACGGGGGTTGAGCAACCCAAACCCCCGGATGTACTGGTGAAGTATCTGGATTATCTGAATACCCATGGGTTTGAATCCGCCTGGGTGCGCACGGATTATTGCTTTAAAGATAAAAACGAAGCCGAGCAGCTAACCCACTTCTTCTTTGGGGATGAGCCCATGCCCATGCAAATAACAGATGGGGGCGTAATCGTGCCGGAGTGCACTGGTTTATGGTGGAAAAAATCTATTTAAAGGTCGAATATTGCATAGGTCAGGGATGCTCGCCAACAAGCTGCCCGAAAATCACCTGGCTCATGTTATCAACCCACATAATTCAGATTATCTCTCATCCGTTATACCTTCCCCCTGTTGTAGCATTTTTATCATACAGGGGGTTCATTTCCCCCAGCAGGCAGTGGTTAGGGTGAAAAAATTTATCGCGGTATAAAAGATCCATTCGGAATCCAACCTTAAATCTTTTTCTAATTCGTTCCTGATCGGCGGCCAAATTTTCTGCATGAATATTAAATTTGTTTTATAAGCCTTACAGACAAGATATTGTTGGTGAGTGCTTGGAATTCTCAATAATTAACCTGCCCATAACTTCCCTAATAATTGATGTGAAGTTGAGCATGTTATAATTGAGCTCGTGTGACTAATCTATCATCTTTAAGATCGCATCAGAGGAAAAAGCATGGGCGCAAATATTGTTGTGGGTGGCTTTTGGGGTGACGAAGGGAAGGGGTTGATCAGTGCGTGGCAGACTTTCAGGAATCATGCATTGGGTGTGTTCAGGGGCTGCGGAGGCACGAACCCTGAACATGGACTGTTCATTGAAGATAACTACATCAAAACCAACCAATTGCCCTTAGGGTTTATTTTTGAAGAATGCCTGATCGGCCTCGGACCTGGAACGGCAGTCAATGTTGAAAAATTCTTGGCTGAAGTAAAGCAGTTCCGTCTTTCACCTGAAAAGGTGCGTGTCGACCCTAAATGCCCGATCATTACACCGGAAAACATTCAAGAAGAGATCGACAGCTCAAATATGAATGCCATCGGCAGCACAAAAAGCGGTACAGGGATTGCGATATCCCATGCTGCTTTACGAATTGCGCCACTGGCTCAAGAAATCGAATCCCTCCAACCCTACCTTGATGATGTCCCCAAACTGGCGAACCAACTGGCCAAGAAAGGCACCATCAGTATTGAAAATACACAGGGCACTTTCCTTTCGCGGTACCATGGAGAATATCCTAATGTCACCTCTGTTGATGTCACCGCACCTTCTGGTATTGCGGGCGTTGGGTTGAATTGGCGGTCTGTCAATGATGTGATTGCTTGCGTTAAAGCCCTACCCACCCGCGAAGGCACAGGTTCAGTAGGAAATGTGGAAGAATTCACAGTGGATGAAATGCGAGCTTTAGGAATTATTGAATACAGTTCGATTATTGACCCGGAGTCAGGGCAGCGTCAAATTAGAAGGAAGGCAAAAGGGATCGATTATTCGTTGCTAAAACGGATTATCATGTTAAATGGTGCCAATAAAATTGCGCTCACATTTGTGGAACATTTTGATCCTGAGGTCAAAGATGCCACCCAATGGTCTCAACTGACTTTAAAAGTCAAGAATTTGATCAACAAGATTGAAAGACTTACGGATGTTGAAGTCACACTGGTCAACACCGGCAAACAATGGTCCAGCATTGTCAGTAAAAACGACGACTTACCGGCAATCAACGAAGCCCTGTTAAAGAGATTGAAATCGTATATTTAAATCTCGACACCTGCGGATCAACCTAATCCTTGGTTAATTTGGTCGTCCACCCAGGCCTGGCCTTCAGGAGTTAATACACGGATCTCATCACCGCCGCGCCCAAATTGACGATAATCCAATCCATAACCCACAACAAACAGGGGTTTAATAAACAAGCCCATATGCCGCACTTCGGGCAAATGCTTATAACCATTGAGGCCCGTATTTCTCCACTCGACATTTTCCGGTCGTTCTTTGAACAAAAAGGCGCAAATATTCCTTTGTGAGACTTGCTGCTCATCGAGAAATTCGCAAACCTTGATGATTGTTTCAGATGAATCGATGATATCTTCCACAATGACCACCAATCTTCCTTCAAGATCAGGGCCTTCATAAGGGAAAACCTTGACATCACCGGTGCCATTCACTCCAGAGTAATGATGATGTGTTTTCAGCCAGGCTTTTTCGAACGGGAAAGAAAGATTTTGCAGTTCACGGGCTAGATCACGGTGAAATGGGACCGCCCCTTCTCTCAAGCAAAGAAAAATAGGCTTCTGTCCAACGTAATCAACACTGTAATAAATTTCCTTGGCTACTCTTTTTACTGTTGATTGAATACGTTCTTTACTGGCAATCACCTCTCCCAGCATTGACTCCGATATCTCAAATTTTTCCATGAGTAACTCCAAAGAATTTTTTTGATGGCACAAACATGGACAATCCTACTGAATTGTTACCCCGATGTCAATATATAAAAAAATGATCTCAAATTTTAATTGGTAAATAAAAAATTATCTAAGCTGGGCATGACAGTACGAATTGGATCGAAATTATTTGTGTTGAAAATAACTACTTACTCGATCAAGCCATAACGCCTTAAGGCTGTATCCAATAACATGTTGACCAGTTCAGTATGACCCACGCCTTCCGCAGCAGCTTCAATCACAAAATCTGAGATTCCTGGCGACAGCCCTGGCAGGGGGTTGATCTCCAAAATATACGGCTTCCAGTCTTCTTTAGCACTCAAACGAAAATCGACCCGAGCCACATCCAACGCACCCGTCACGCGGAACACCGCGGCTGCCAGCCAGTTGAGTTCATCCACCATATCATCATCCAGGGGTGCCGGGCAGAGGTAAGTGAGCTGATCCGCCAATGCTACCTTTAACCGGTTAGCATACACAGCGTCCGTTTCCAGGTAGGGTGATAAATCCACCTCCATGGGTGGAAAGAAACGTAAACCGGCCTGAATGCGAGGCAGGTCTTCATTATGCGGAATTCGACGAGCCACCGGACCCAGGAGATTACCCACCATGCCCACCGTAACTTCCCGGCCTTCAATGAAGGTCTCCACCAGGGCAGCCTGGTGATAGCGGTTTAAGATCAATCCTACCTGCTCTCGCAATTCTTCTTCGCTCTTGACAATGGATTTAGCGGTCACGCCCATGCCCGTCCCTTCCCGACTGGGTTTGACAAATAAAGGAAACTGCATTTTCGGATCCAGGGGTTCATCCACCCGCTCAAACGTCTGAAAATCAGGTGTAGGGAGGTCATGATAGGTAAGGACGCGCTTGGTCATGGGCTTATCTAAAGCCAGCGCCAGGCATAGCACTTTCGAACCGGTGTAAGGGATTTGTAGCTTCTCCAAAATTGCGGGCACCTGAGCTTCCCGCGCATCGCCAAAATGACTCTCGCAGATATTAAAGCAAATATCCGGCTGATACTTGCGGACCGTATCTATAATCGTGGTATCGCCTTCCAAAAATTCACAGGTATGTCCGCCTGCCCGAAGTGCGTCCAGTAAGGCGTGGATGGTTTTTTCGCTGTCGAGGTCATCCCACTGATCTTCCGGCATTCCCTCCCAGGTGGGGGCGTTCTTCTTTAAATTCGCCAGTAAAGCTACTCTGAATGACTTCACGTAATTAAAACACTCCTGAAAAGATTTATTTATTCCCTGGAATTATATTCCGATTACTTTGACTGTAAAGGCTAATAAAACAATCAAAATCCTTTCTTTATCAAAACTTTATGAATGGACGCTATGATAGATGCAATCAAAGAAAGGGAGCTTTTCGTGCATATACTTGAACCACGACTTCACGAGGAAACCAGGTTTGAGGAAATCCCTCAACCCAATGAAAATACCAATATCTTGCGCCAAATACTGGAAACTTTCGATCCGGTGTCCCTCAAGGAAATCAAAGCGGCACCCCTGCTCAAACGCATGGATACCAAATACCTATTCCATGAATCACTGCTGCCCGACACATTAAGAGACCTGGCAAATGATTACAACGTGCTGGATGTGGACGGATTACGGATGCAGCGCTATAAGACCCGCTATTACGATACACCTGATTTCGAACTCTACCGCCAGCACCATAACGGGCAGCGCGACCGTTTTAAACTGCGTGTGCGTTCTTACCTGAATTCAGGTCTGGACTACTTGGAAGTGAAAAAGAAAGACAACCATGATCGCACGCAGAAAAGCCGGCTTTCCGAAATTAACCCCCCGAATGGAGAATCTCTCAAAGTCAAATCGTTTCTCGATAAAACCTTTCCCTTCAATAATAAAACCTACGTTCCCAAAATCGTTAACAGTTTTTACAGAATTTCCCTGGTCAGCAAACGTGACCAGGAACGTTTGTCCATTGACTTCGATATCCGTTTCCTAAGCCTCTCAACACAGTTTGCCCTGCCGGGAGTGGTGGTTGCCGAGGTGAAACAGCCGCGATTCTCCATCCAATCCGTCTTTATCCAACAAATGCGTGAAGCAGGACAACGTCCAACCAGTTTCAGTAAGTATTGTGTTGGCGTGGCATTGGCTTTTCCGCACATCAAACGTAACAAATTCAAACCCATTTTGCTCGACATTCAAAAAATTATTGTAGGAGGACTAAACTAATGGCATCTTACAGCATGCTTCTGATCGCTCTGCTCATAGATTTAGTGATGACTTGCATCATCGTCCTGGGAATTTATTTTCCGTCTGAACGGGACAAAGGATATGTGCTGACATTTTTCACATTTAACATCAGCATTTTCTTGGTCGCCTCACTTTTCAGGCAAGCGGACTTAAGCATTGAGTTCGGATTTGGCTTGTTTGCCATCTTTTCAATTTTGCGATACCGCACGGAACAACTGCCTGTGCGTGAAATGACCTATCTTTTCATCTTGATGGCTTTGCCGGTGATCAATGTCATTCTGATCAATGATTCATTGTTCGTTGAAACTGCCATCGCCAATCTCGCCATCCTGGCCGTCTTCTTCATCATAGAAAGAGCCCTGGGCTTCCGTTATGAAGCTCAAAAGACGATAACCTACGAAAAAATAGAAATGATTAAACCTAAACATTACGAAACGTTGCTAAAAGATTTACGCGAGCGCACCGGCTTACAGATTAACCGATTTGAGGTTGGAAAAATTGATTTTCTGCATGACATAGCTGAAATTAAGGTCTTTTACCGACCCGAAATGTTTCAATCCCAAAAAGACTGAAAGAGAGGATTGATACAATGAAAAGAGTTCTATTCATTTTTCTTCTTTTATTATCTCTAATATCTTTAACGGGTTGCAGCATCGTGGAACAATCCGCAGACGCTCTCGAAAATAAATCGCCAACACAATCTGAGAATAACAACAATGAGACAATTGAAAGGCCAGAAGATTGGTCTGATGAAACCCACAGCAACGACATTGATCCGAACTACGAGACTGTCTTCCCGCAGGACAAGGTCAACAGGATCGATATCATCATCAGCGAAGAAGATTGGGAAACGATGATGGCAGACATGACCAAATTAATGGGAGAATTTGGTAAGGGGCAGCAAGGCATGGGTCGTTGGGAAGGGAACATGCCTCAAGGTGAATTTCCGCGCGGTGAAGCGCCTGAAAGCGCGTTTCCCCAAGAACGTCCGCAGGGTGAAGAGATTCCCGAAGGTCAAATGCCACAAGATGAATTCCCAGCCGGCACACCCAATCCCGAAGATTGGAATCTCAATGAGGGAGAGAATCCTGAAGGGATGGGACAGGACGGCTTTGTACCGCCTGAAAACATGCAGCCTCCTGAAGGTGGTTTTGGCAATCGCCCGGAAGGGGATGGATTCAATATGGATTTTACGGATGAGAATCCAGTCTGGGTCACTGCCACCATTGAGTTTGAAGGGACAACGTGGGAACATGTCGGTATCCGCTTCAAAGGGAATTCTTCCCTGCGGAGCGCCTGGTCGGCAGGAAATTTGAAGATCCCCTTTAAGCTGGACTTTGATCAATATGAGGATGATTATCCAGAAATTGACGATCAACGCTTCTACGGCTTCAAACAGCTTTCCCTGTCCAGTAATTTTAGCGATGATTCCTACCTGCGCGAGAAAGTGACCGCCGATATTTTCCGTGACTTTGGCGTGCCTTCCGCACATACCGCATTTTATAAGGTCTATGTTGATTATGGCGAGGGCTCGGTCTATTTCGGCCTATACACCATGGTTGAAATGGTGGAGGACACCGTGATCAAAGAACAATTCGTCAGCGATGAGGGCAATCTCTACAAACCTGAAGGAACTGGGGCAACTTTCGCTGAAGGGACTTTCAATGAAGAGTCCTTCGACAAAGAGAATAACCAGGAAGAAGAGGATTACAGCGATATCCTCAGTCTATTTGAGGCTTTGCATGCAGAAAACAGACTGACGGACCCTGGGGCGTGGCGTGAACGTTTAGAAGCTGTGTTTAATGTGGATACGTTCCTGCGCTGGCTGGCGGTGAATACCGTCGTACAGAATTGGGATACCTACGGTGTGATGAGCCATAACTATTTCCTGTATACCGACCCAGAGGACGGCTTGATCACCTGGATCCCCTGGGATAATAATATGGCCCTCTCAGGCTCAGGAAACAATATTGGCAAGCGCGGCACCTTTTCACTTGGACTGGATGAGGTCACTGACAATTGGCCGCTGATCCGCTTCCTGATGGATGACCCTGTCTACAAAGCACAATACGAAAACCACCTGGGCGAGGTGGTGGAAACCGTCTTTGTACCCGAGGTAATGGCGGAAACCTATCGTTACTATCATGACCTGATCGAAACATCTGCGCTGGCGGAAACCGAAGATGCCACCATGTTGACATCAGAAGCCGCATTTGAAAACAGCGTCCAGGAATTAATTGACCATGTATACTCACAGTATGAAGCTGTGCAAAAGTACTTATCAGATTAGGCTTTCTTCTCCGAAAGTTGCATTGGAAAACACATACAGGCTGTCTATAAAGGCAGCCTGTATGCGATTCTTGGGTGAATAAGCCAAAGTGTCACCCTTTTCTTGTGACCCTTGGAAACTACTTTTACTTATGAAAACATTTGTTATTATTCTATTTTGATCATCTTCGCGTCTTCTTCCTTTGCTCGTTTAATGCCGCGTTCAATATCTACGTTGCGCAACATGATGATGCCAACAATAAAGAAGATCACCAGTGAGACGATGCCCCAACGACCGTCGCCGGTTAGTTGTGTGATCAGCGCCATGATGAAGGGGCCAACCACCGTATTAAATTTCTCAGAAACACTGAAGAAACCGTAAAATTCGGCTGTCTTGCTTTTAGGCATTAACTGCCCGATCAGAGAACGACTGAGCGCCTGGCTGCCGCCCTGAACCATAGCAACCCCAAAACCTAGTAAAAGAAAGTGCCATTCTTCCGACATGAAATATCCGATTATGGCAACAGCGGTGTAGATCAACAAACTCAGAGTGATGGACTTTTTTATGCCAATTTTTTTCGAGAGCTTCCCAAACAGGATGGAAAATGGGGCTGCCACAAACTGCACCATCAGAAGCGTACCGATCAGGATCAGCGTGCCAAAGCCCAGGTCTGTGCCAAAGGCGACAGCCATGGTGATGATGGTGCCAATGCCATTAGCATACACAAAGAATGTCAATAAGAACCAAAAAAGATCACGGAATTGAGAAATATTCTTAATTGCTTTGAAAAAGCGTTTGAATCCAACTTTAAAAATATTTTGTCCGATCTCACTTTCCTCAACCATTCGGTCAGGTTCCTTCACTCGCCTGAAGAGGGGGATTGAGAAAACCGCCCACCACACAGCAACACTTGCCAGACTCAAGCGCATCATTAATTTGGTAGCTTCTGTTTCATCCATACCAGGCAGCAGTGAAGGACCAAGGAAGATCATGGCGACGTTCACCAATAATAACAACCCGCCGCCGATATAACCCATGGCGTACCCCCGGGAAGACAACTGATCAATTTCGTTTTCATCTGCCACGTGCGGCAGCAGCGCATCGTAAAACACCAATGAGCCTGCGAAACCAACAGTACCCAATATATAAAGTACGGATGCCAATAATTGGTCCCCGGGTTGATCGACCAGATAGAGCAATGCTGTACTGATGACACCAAGTGCAATAAAAAACATCATGAACTTTTTCTTTGATGCACGGAAATCCGCGATAGCACCCAGCACTGGGCTGATAAGCGCCGCAATTAAGCTGCCAATAGCAACAGTATATCCCCAGATGGACAAAGCACCTTCTAAAGCAATATATGCTGCAAAGTAATTGGGGAGAATAGCTCCCATCACCGTGGTAGCAAAAGCAGAATTTGCCCAATCATACATCACCCAGGCAAACTGAGCGCGTTTCTTCTCTTTTGATTCCATGAAGAACTCCTTTGATGGATTGTGATCTTCCTAATTATATAACTAAATTTTTCTGTTAAGGTTCTGGTTCTTTGCAGGTTTCAATAGTAGAGGGCAATACCCACACAAAGGTTTCCCGAAAAAACCATGGCAATCGCAAAGTTGGTATTCTTATTGACTCTAATCAAAATTCCAAGGAATCGCTTCTTGATGAAAGATGTTTAGAGCCTTCCCTTGAGTGCAGCGAAACACCCGAAGGGTGTTGAGGAGAAGCGACGCAGCCCCCACAGGCGCTAAGGGGAAGCCTGAAAAATAATGATAGAATGTTTGGACTTTGCGATTGTCCTATGAAGAACAGATACTGTATCATATTTCCATATTTGAGTAGACAAAAAGAGAGAACTCCTTGAAAATAGGAAAATCCTAGACCCGAAAGGAGTTCTCATATGACAGCTAGCACTGTCAAGATAATTATAGCCGCT
>Ga0307427_1000323_pt1 | contig 31634 bp, 27 predicted proteins | sample SalMarWE160190MG_FD_202162 | JGI IMG/M metagenome (GOLD analysis project Ga0307427, IMG submission 202162) | Salt marsh sediment microbial communities from the Plum Island Ecosystem LTER, Massachusetts, United States - WE1603-190 | ecosystem: Environmental > Aquatic > Marine > Intertidal zone >...
GCAGTAATGCATGACAAGAGGCGTTCAGGATAGTCTGTCATCACCTTTGCCTCTGCAGGTGAATCGGTATCGTGTGCGTGCAAATCAGCAAAGATACCAAAGTGCACTTGTATAGACGTGGATGAATCGTCGGCAAACAGCAGCCCACAGACAGCTACAAATAGAAAAACGCTAATACATAAGGCTCTTAAAGCTCTTGTTGCACACATAGCTCCCTCCTTCGCTCTTGTAACAGCTAGAATGTATCCTTCAAGCCAGCAACCTCGTTATGAGATTGGGATTACAACGCTAATATACATCACTTTGTGTAATAAGTACGTAGGTTGCTTTTCTAGATCCTTCGTTCTGCGAGACTAATCTCTATCAAGTCGGAAAGGTCTTCAGCACGATCAGAGATCTCGACCAATTCCTGCACGAATTCTCGCACCAGTATCTTTTCAGCCAGCGGGAGATCCATCAAGAATAACTCCCTAATAAACTTCCGCTCAATATGATCGATTTCGCTTTCCTGCTTCTCGATTGCCGTAGTATGCGCAGTTACTCCAGCTTTGCTCTTAAGCAGTAACCTGATCGCCTCTTTCAGATCTGAGAGCATAGCGACCGAGCGTTCGGTAATCTCGATGGCAAGAGGCTTCAGGCTGTCAGGGATTCTGATACATTGCAGAAGTGTGAAATCAAGGATTGCCTCAGCTGCATTTGCCAGCCGGTCTGTGTCCTCGATGATTCTCAGGATTTGGCGGCGAGAATGGGGAAGAAGTACCCCTTCCAGGAGCTCTATCTCCACCTGGCGTCGTGCGTCATCAGCTCTCCCTTCGATCTTGTGCACTTCAAACGCCAACTCACTTGCCTCCTTTGCATCACCTTTTTCTAGGTAGGCGAGTAGGCAATCGCGAAAGTGATTCAAACACTCTTCTACTAAGGCAAAGTGCTCGAACACTAGCTCCTCAATTCTGCTCTCCTTTTTCCATAACCTCACGCTTGTACCTCCTTTACCTATCTGTGAATGCATTATCGATCAGTTGTCTTCTAATCGCAAATTGTTGTTATGCTTGTTATCGGTTGTTATACTGCGAATGTATTCTAACATCCTCCAGGGGTGATAATTAATGGGGCAAGGAAAAAACATCTGTTTTATTGGGCACTCTGGTGCTGGTAAATCGACGCTTATTACTTCGTTGCTGCATAAGAGCGGCATTGAAGGGGAGATTGTGCTCGATTCCTCCGAAGAGGAAAAAATGCACGGTTATTCCATTGATATGGGGATTGCTGCGTGCACTTGGAATGGAAAACGAATTACGATGCTTGATACGCCTGGCGGGGATGAGTTCATTGAGGAAATGTACAAAGCTATCCCCGTTGCCGATCTTTGTGTGCTCACGGTAAATGGGGCAAAGGGCGTAGAGGTTAGTACAGAGCGAGGATGGCATCTCAGCGGAGGAAAACACCTCCCGACGATCGTTTTTGTCAATCACATGGACAAAGAAAATGCGAATTTCGATGTCTCATTATCTTCTTTGCGCGATGAACTTGAGGGGAAGTTTATTCCGATTCAGATTCCAATCCGACAGGAAGAGGAATTTGTCGGCATTGTGGATGTGATAGCGAACTGCGCCCTCTACTTTGATGATAAGAGCAAGAAAACTGTTCCTGCTGATTTACAGAAAAAGGTTTCTGAGGTGAGAAACTCTCTAATAGAGGAAGTTTCCTCTATTGACGACGAGCTAATGTTGAAATTCCTGGAAGATGAAGAGATTAGTATTTCTGAGCTTTCTGCTGGGCTACGCAAGGGTGTCGCAGATGGGGCTGTGACACCAATTCTGTGTGGGGCAGCCTCAGAAGACAAGGGAGTCAAGCTACTTATGGATGCTCTCATTGAGCTCGCTCCGGAAACCAACGAGAACAAGGAGGGTCCTTGTTCTGCGATTGTGTTCAATGTGAACACTGACCCATATCTTGGTCGACTCAATTATGTGCGAATTCTACAGGGAATCCTTAAGGAAGGAGAGACTTATTACGATATTTCTAGGAAGGAGAAGATAGAAATTCGTGATTTGCATACATTTGATGGAATCAAACAGTCGCCAACTACGCAAGGAGAATCGGGTGAGATTGTTGCAATTGGGAAACTTGAGCAGCTCCGTGTAGGGACAACTATAGCAAGCGAAAAAGACACTGAGCCTTTTCATCTGGCGGACTTCCCTAAGCCGGGTTATTCGCGTGCCCTTGTTCCTAAGAGTCAGGCTGATGTAGGGAAAATGAGTTCCGCGGTGAGGGAGTTAACCACTAGCAAAGTTACGCTGAGATTGGAGCGCGACGCAGTAACTAAGGAAATGATTCTCTGGGGAATGGGTAGTATCCAATTATCGGTGTTCATGAGTAGGTTGAAGAACCGGTTTAACGTTTTACTGGATACAAGCCGGCCCCGCATTCCGTATAAAGAGACAATCACAAAGAAAGCAACTGCGAAGTACCGCCACAAGAAACAGTCCGGTGGTAGAGGACAGTTCGGTGAGGTGGAGTTACGCATTGAACCAATGCAGCGCGGAAAAGGCTTTGAATTTGTAGACGAAATCAAGGGAGCAGCTATTCCTGGCCAGTACATCCCCGGCGTTGAGAAGGGAGTAGTAGAGGCAATGGAAGAAGGAAACGTGGCTAAGTATCCTGTAACTGACGTATTGGTAGCGGTCTACGATGGAAGTTTTCATCCCGTTGATTCCTCAGACCTAGCATTCAGACTTGCTGCGCGAAATGCCTTCCGTATGGCAATGGATCAGGCAAAACCATGTCTCATTGAACCAATTATGAGCTTAGAAGTGCGTATTCCTGATGAGTACACGGGTGATGTGATCAGCGACTTGAACGGACGACGGGGGAAGATCCTAGGCATGGAACCAGTTGGTCGCGCTACCATTGTTCGAGCAGAGGTTCCGCTGATTGACTCGCAAAGCTATGCTCTTGACCTCAAATCAATTAGCCAGGGACGAGCAACGTTCCAAATGCAATTCTTGAAGTATCACCAGGTTCCACCAAATCTACAGGAGAAGATCATTAGCCAGAGCAAGGAAACTGAATGAACGTTGCGTGCTACATGAGACAAGATCCAATTACTGTTCTGGGTACTGCCCCTTTGAGTAAAGCCAGAGAAGTGATGGAAGAAAACGCTCTTGGCATCCTTCTGGTTGTCTCCGATGAGGGCGAACTGAAAGGCTTTATCACAAGAGGAGCACTGAAACAAGTGCAGGATTGGGAGTTGCCGGTAGAGAAAGCGTGTTTTGAAGCGCGGTTTGCAGTTTCTAAGGATGATACCCTAGAAAAGGCCGCTCTGATCCTCTTAGAGAACCAGCTGGTGCTTCTTCCCGTTGTTGATGGCAAGCATTTAATCGGCATCATTACTCAGGGAGATGTTCTGTTTGCGCTTGCGCGCGGATTGGGCATTGGACTTAAGGGGATTCGGTTTGTCGCGAAAGTGGCCCATCTAGATGACTTGTATGGGATCATGAGAGTTCTGCACGATAGCAATGTCCACTTGGTGAGCTTTATGCGTGGAAATAAGGAAGGAGCGTACCAAGATATTATCTTACGTGTTCAAGAAGTTGCGGATAAGGAAAGGTTGCGAGCAAAGCTTGAAGAGGCGCTGCGTCAAGGCTAGATGCTTAGTATCACTCTTATCTTGACACTGTCGAGAGCGTCTAGTACAATAAGCGACTGGTCGAGCCTAAGGCCAGCGTAGCTCAATTTGGCAGAGCAACTGATTTGTAATCAGTAGGTTGCCAGTTCAAGTCTGGCCGCTGGCTCTTAATGTGTTTGGAGGGGTACCGAAGTGGCCAAACGGGGCGGACTGTAAATCCGTTGGCAGTCGCCTTCGGGGGTTCAAATCCCTCCCCCTCCAAAAGCTGGTAGATGGTAGGGTTTCGGTGTACACTTTTGAGGGCTATGTAAGCCCGTGTAGCTCAGGTGGTAGAGCACCCCCTTGGTAAGGGGGAGGTCATCGGTTCAAATCCGATTGCGGGCTCATAATGGTAGCAACGCTAGGTTAAAAGTACCTTTCTTTGACGATATTGTTATAATATAATGGATAAATAAGTATAGTACCACGTTAAGGAGGTTGCAGAAGTGGCTAAACAGAAATTTGAGAGGACTAAGCCTCACCTGAATATAGGGACAATCGGGCACATCGATCATGGAAAGACAACGCTGACCTCGGCGATTACCAAAGTTCTTGCTGCGCAGGGGAAAAAGGCAAAGGCTCTGGAATTTGAGGATATTGATAATGCTCCTGAAGAGAAGGAGCGTGGGATTACAATTAATGTTCGGCATGTTGAATATGAAACTGATCATCGTCACTACGCACACATTGACTGTCCAGGACACGCTGATTACATCAAGAACATGATTACTGGTGCTGCTCAAATGGATGGGGCAATTCTGGTTGTTGATGCTTCTGATGGTCCAATGCCTCAGACACGCGAACACCTTCTTCTTGCGCACCAAGTGAACGTTCCTGCGATTGTCGTGTATTTAAACAAGATTGACCAAGTTGACGATCCAGAATTGATAGATTTAGTCGAGATGGAGATTCGGGAGCTTCTTTCCGAGTACGAATTCCCGGGTAATGAGATTCCGATTATTCGTGGCTCGGCACTGAAAGCAATGGAAAGTGGCGATCCGAACGTAGAGGAATGTAAGTCGATTATTGAACTCATGGATGCCGTTGATTCCTATATTCCCTTGCCAGATCGCGAGGAAGACAAGCCTTTCTTGATGCCGGTCGAGGATATCTTCTCCATCAAGGGGCGTGGAACGGTGGCTACCGGGCGGGTTGAGCAGGGAAAGATTACACCAGGAATGGAAGTAGAAATCGTTGGCATTCATGATAAGGTTGACAAGACGGTTGCCACTAGTTTGGAGATGTTCAATAAGACGCTTGACTATGCAATAGCTGGCGATAACGTGGGAATCTTGTTGAGAGGAATTGACAAAGATGAGGTTGAGCGTGGACAGGTGGTTGCTGCGCCAAAAACAATCACCCCACATGCCAGATTCGAAGGGGAAGCCTATATCTTAACAAAGGACGAAGGAGGACGTCATTCTCCGTTCTTTGACGGTTACAAACCACAATTCTTCTTCCGGACAACTGATGTCACTGGAACAATTCACCTTCCGGAGGGAATCGAGATGGTAATGCCAGGCGATAATGTGAAGATTATCGGCGAACTGATTCACCATGTGGCAATGGATGAAGGGCTGCGGTTTGCTATCCGCGAGGGTGGGAAAACGGTTGGAGCTGGCGTTGTCACCAAGGTTCTTGAATAAGTAGACACCATGGCAAAAAAGAGCGACGCGGTTATTCATGTAGCCTTGGCTTGTAGTGAGTGCAAACATCGTAACTATCACACGAAGCGAAACAAGCGAAACACTCGCGAGAAGCTAAGCCTTAACAGGTACTGTAAGTGGTGTAAGCGACATACACTTCACAAAGAGGTTTAACAAGTTACACTTGACTAGGCCCGTAGCTCAATTGGCAGAGCATCCGACTCCAAATCGGAAGGTTGGGGGTTCAACTCCTCCTGGGCCTGCTAGAGGAAAAGGAGAAGTTGGATGTTCGAGAGGATAACAGATTACCTTAAGGGAGTAAGGGGAGAAGTCAGTCGGGTAAGCTGGCCGACACGAAATGAGGTTATTTCTCTAACTGCTCTCATCTTACTGTTGGTACTTGTATTAACGGTGTATATCTGGGGAGTCGACGCAGTTATCCAAGGAGTCCTCGGTTTCTTACTCCAGCTCTAATCTCATTATGCAAATGAAAAAATGGTATGCGATTCAGACCTATGCTGGTTCTGAACTAAAGGTAAAAGAAGACTTGAACGAGCGAGTTGAGAGTCGCAACCTAGAAAGGAACTTTGAGGAATTCCGCGAAAATGGTGTAGCGACCTTCTTTCTTGTTCCAGTTGAGGAGGTGATTACCTCGCGTAGCCGGCGGGGAGGGGGCTTTGAGTATCGGATCCCTTATGAGTACGATCTAGTAGCTGAGCCAAACGCGCGAATTCAGCGAGGAAACGTAATTGCTCGGAAAGCTCCACGGCATATGGAGTGTGATGCGCGGGTGAGTGCGGTAGAGACATTGCAACGGGTAATTGTTGAGATGACCAATCGTAACGAACAAGAGTATCTTGTTCCGATGGACAAGCGGATCCGTCGAGATATCCGAGTGGGGGAGAAGATCAGAAACGGTGTTCCTTTGACATCAGATAAGGATGAACAATTTATCGTTGCTAACAAGGGCGCGATCGTTTTACGGGATAAGGTGAGAAGAACAACTTTTGAGTATCCTGATGGGAAAGAGAAGACTAGGCTGATCCCCGAGAAATGTGTAGTAAAGCTGCGACAGGGGACACGGCTTAGCCAGGGTGATCTGGTTGAGAAGAAAGACCAAATTATCAGTCGAGCTTCTGGGTTATTTAAGGTAAAAGAGTATAAGGACAAGCGAATTGGTGGAATTCAGCGCATAGAAAAACGCCGTCTTTTCCCAGGATACGTATTCACCCGGATGAACCTTGACGAGAAAGAGATGATGGCGCTTATCAACGGGATCAGAGGAGCTGTGCGCTATGTTGGCTCGCGTTTTCACCCAGTCCCAATTGAAGGCCCTGAAATGAAGTTAATCAAGCGAAAGGCAGGATTGTTAGAGACACCTCTAGCAACTGCCTCTGGCGAGCCAAAGATCGAAATCGATTTCAACGTGGGAGAGGTAGTGGAAATTACAGAGGGGCCATTCGCTGATTTCACGGGTGAAGTCAAAGAGATAGATAAGGAAGCAGAGGAAGTAATCGTAATGGTCAAGATCTTTGGGCGGGAGACACCCGTGCGTCTTGGACTTGAGGGGATCGAAAAATTGTGACTCAATGAATGAGGAGACAACATGGCAAAAAACGCAATCGCAAAGATTAATCTTCAGATCCCAGCGGGACAAGCAACTCCAGCGCCACCAGTTGGTACAGCCCTGGGAGAGCATAAGTTGAACATTATGGAGTTCTGCAAGCGATTTAACGAGGCAACCAAAAAGGAAACACCTGGGGTGATCATCCCTGTTCTGATCTCGGTTTACATGGATCGTAGCTTCAGCTTCATCCTTAAACAACCACCAGCAGCAGAGTTGATTAAGATGGCAGCCGGTATAAAAACCGCTTCACCGATACCTAACCGTCTAAAGGTTGCTAAGATTTCAACCGAGCAAGTTAGACGAATCGCTGAGCGCAAGCTTCCTGATCTGAACACCTATAAGCTTGACTCGGCGATAAGGATTATTGAGGGCACGGCGAGAAACATGGGTATTGAGGTGGTCAGATCGTGACCCACAGTAAACGTTACGAAGAAACGCTATTGGTAACGAATGTGAAACAGACGTACTCTATTGATGATGCAATTGAGAGGCTGAAAGCATCTGCTACTGCTGGGTTTGACGAAACGGCTGAAGTAGTATTCAATCTGGGAATCAAGCCAAACCAGGTAAGCATACGTGGAACTTGTAGCCTTCCACATGGAACAGGAAAGACCCTTCGCATCCTTGTTTTTGCCAAAGGAGAAGACCTGAGCAAAGCAGAACAGGCAGGAGCAGATTATGTGGGAGGCGAGGATTTTGCGGCAAAGATCCGGGAGGGTTGGCTTGAGTTTGACAAGATTGTGGCAACTCCCGAGATGATGTCGGTTGTCGGTAAATTGGGAAAGATTCTCGGTCCGCGAGGACTGATGCCAAGTCCTAAGACGGGGACAGTTACCGCGAATGTAGGAGAAGTAGTTAGAGATCTGAAGAAGGGGATGGTTGAATTTCGTAATGACCGCCACGGTATTGCTCATTGCATCTTTGGGAAGGTTTCATTCGAGGTAAGCGCTCTCAAGGAGAATCTTATTGCTCTTGTCGAGAGTCTTGCTGAACAGAGGCCAGAAGAAGGGCTAAAGGGGCGATACATAAACAAAACAGCGATTGCTTCGACTATGGGGCCAGGGATTGTTCTTGATCCCGAGGAAATCGCGATGATGACAGAGCGGACGGATTAGGAGCAACAAGATGCCAACACAAGCAAAAAGAGAAGAGGTTTCTTATCTCAAAGACAAATTCGAACAAGCTGGTTCCTTTGTCCTTGCTGATTATCATGGACTAACAGCAAATCAAATGGTGAAACTGCGTGAAAAATTCACTAAACAGGGACTCGAGTTTCGAGTTGTAAAGGATACGCTAGCCCGGATCGCAGCGGAACAAGCTGGCTTCCCTGAATTGATGGATATGTTCACCGGGGCAATTGGTGTAGCAATCGGCTACGATGACCCGGCATTAGCATTCAGGCTGAGTGAGGAGTGCCGCAAACTCTATACCCCGCATTACATACCAAAGGGTGGTGTATTTGAGGGAGTGATTGTACTCGAAGGGGAGATCAAGCGTTATGCGTTCCTCCTTTCGCGCGAAGAGCTACTAGCAAAACTGGCGATGCTTTGTGCAAGTCCAATGCGTGCCTTAGCTGTTGTGTTGAAGGAAACAATCCGCGAACTAGCTACTGTCTTGAACAGGGTTTGTAAACAACTAGAAGAAGAACAGAATAAGGAGGAGCACGATGGATAAAGAGGCGATCCTTCAGGAGATAGAGAACATGCCCGTGAAGGACTTAGCTGAGTTAGTAGAGATGATTGAAGAGCGGTTCAACGTTTCAGCAACAATGGTGGCGCCAACGGCTGTTGCGGTAGCTGGTAACGGGGAAGAAGAAGCTGCCGCAATCGAAACGTATAACGTTGTCATCACGAGTCCTGGACAGAAGAAAATTCAGGTTATCAAAGAGTTGAAGGAGCTGACAGGAAAGGGACTAAAAGACTGCAAGGCTCTCGTGGATAACCTCCCCGCGACCGTCAAAGAAGGAGTGGAGCCTGAAGAGGCAGCAAGTATCAAGGAAAAACTGGAGGCAGCAGGAGCAGAGGTCGAATTACGATAGCTGTAAATGGTCAATATTCTTTGCTATAGGTTGCCTTAGGGCAAATATTGCCTTAAGGCGGCCGCTATTTAGAGGGACAAGGTGAAACAGCGAGAAAGGAAGTTGTACGGACGAATCAAGGAGATTCTGCCTCCACCTTACCTATTGCAGGATGAGAGGGAATCATTTGATGCATTCGTAAAAACAGGAATCAAAGAAGCCTTCTCTAGTATATCTCCCATCAAGGGGCATAGAAAAGATGGGCTGGCTTTGGAGCTAATCGATCCCTACCTGGGAGAGCCGCGTAGTTCTGAACCGGAGTGTAAGGACAAAGATCTTACCTACTCACGTCCATTGCGGGTAACTGCGCGTCTTCTGGAAGACGGGAAAACCCGACAGAAAACGGAGCTATACATCGGCGATTTGCCAATGATGACTGGCCGCGGTACATTCATTATTAATGGATCTGAGAATGCGCTTGTGAACGAGCTGACGCGAGCGCCTGGCGTGTACTTCACGCGAGAAGAGAAGAATCAGTATAAGGGACACATCCTTCCCGAGCTGGGAGCTTGGCTTGAAGTAATCCTTGATACCAGGCGGAGAATACTTAAGGCAAACCTCGATCGTAAGGGGAAAGTTCTTGCGACTGTACTTCTGAAGGCACTAGGGTTCAATGCAGAGAAGATTTGTTCTTATTACAGTTTTTCTCTCACTCCGGTAACCATTGAAGCCCTGGAGCCGTACCTTGGCTATCGGGCTGCTCTCCCAGTTTGGGAAGAGAAGAAAATAATCCTGATGGCTGGAGAGCAACTGCAAAAAGAGCATCTAGCTAAGCTCGAGCAAGCCAAGCTTGATTCGATCCGCCTTGTGAATCCCTATATCCAGAAAACACTGGAAGAGGATCAGATCATAACGCAAGAGGATGCATTACAGGTAGTGTACCGTCATTTGCGTCCGTCCGATCACAGTTCACCAGCCCAGATGGCAGAGTATCTGGAGAACTTGTATTTCCACCCAAGAGGCTATCGTCTCTCCGAAGTGGGTCGGTTTAAAGTTAATCGGAAACTGGGAATGAAGCTGAAGCAACCGGTGCTTTACCTCGCTGACATTGTGCGAATGATCAAGTTTCTACTTGAGGTACCAGGTAATTCAAATCTTCTTGACGAAAAGGACCACCTAGCAAACAAACGCATCAGACTCCCGGGAGAACTGGCGGAGAACGCATTGCGGACAGGATTGGTAAGAATGGCGCGAATCGCACGCGATAAGCTATCTAAGTATGCATTAGATGAACAAGACACGATTCGTCGTCTGATCTCGACTCGCACTGTACAGGGAGCAATTAACCAGCTTTTCTACACCGGCCGTTTTTCTCAATTCCTTGAACAGACCAACCCGCTAACTGAGCTAACACACAAGCGACGCCTAAATGCACTGGGTGGAGGTCTGACAAAGCGACGGGCAAAGATTGAAGTGAGAGACGTACACTCGTCTCACTATGCGCGTATCTGTCCAATCGAAACTCCTGAAGGGCAAAATATCGGGCTAATTACCTCTCTTGCTTGCTATGCGCGGGTAAACAAGTATGGATTCCTGGTTGCCCCTTACAGACGTGTAGTAAATGGCATGGTCACTGATGATATCGTGTACTTGATGGCAGATGAAGAGGAAAACTACAAGATTACCCCCGCCACCACGCCGGTAGGGAAAGACGGGAGAATAATTGGAGAGCGCGTTGAGGTACGTACAGGACGTGAACAGCTGCGATTAGAGGAGCCAGAGAATGTTGATTTCATAGGAATTTCTCCGAAGGCGCTTGTTGGAGTTTCGTCGGCCTTGATTCCTTTCTTGGAGCATGATGATTCGAACCGAGCGCTTATGGGCGCAAACATGCAACGACAAGCAGTACCTCTCATACAAGCTGAAGCTCCCTTGGTGGGGACAGGATTGGAAAGACAAGCAGCTATGGACTCTGGGATGCTTCTTCTAGCGGAAGAAAGTGGATCTGTCGTTGAAGTAGATGGTCGTCACATTACTGTAAAGAATGGGCGCAGGAAAAAGATATACCCCCTGGTCAACTTTGAGCGGTCAAACCAGGATACAATTCTGCACCAACGAGCAGTTGTCGATAAAGGTGATATGGTAAGAAAAGGTGACCTACTTGCTGACGGGCCATCAAGCGATCTTGGAGAGCTCGCACTAGGGCGAAACCTCTTAGTTGGGATTATGCCATATGAAGGGTACAACTATGAGGATGCCATTGTGATCAGCGAGAGACTTGTACGCGACGATATTCTTGACTCAATTCACATCCAGGAGTTTGAAGTTAAGGCAGAGGAGACGAAGCTCGGCCCAGAGGAGATTACTGCCGATATTCCGAATATCTCAAAAGAAGACTTGAAGAATCTCTATGAGGACGGGATTATTCGTGAGGGGACAATGGTAAGTACGGGGGATATCCTGGTGGGCAAAATCACCCCGCGTGGCGAATCGGAGCCAACACCCGAAGAGAAAATCTTTCGCTCCATATTTGGAGAGAGAGCACGCAATGTGAAGAACACATCGTTGCGCATGCCTCCTGTCTCGGGAAAAGCAAAAGTAATCAAGGTGAAGAAATTCTCCCGTGAGCAAGGACATGAATTGGATGCCGGAGTAAACCAGCTAGTAAAGGTCTTTGTTGCTCAGCGTAAGAAGATCTCGGTTGGGGACAAGCTTGCGGGTCGACATGGGAACAAGGGTGTTATTTCAGGAATCCGCGCGGTTGAAGAAATGCCATTTCTTCCAGACGGAACCCCGATTGACGTTATCTTGAATCCAATGGGGGTTCCGTCTCGTATGAACTTAGGGCAAATATTTGAGGCAAACCTAGGATGGCTTGCTCATCTCATGGGTGAGCTTGTTGGCACACCGATTTTCGATGGAGCGAGTGAAGACGAAATCATGAACAAGCTTCATGATGAAAGGAAGAAAGCCGGGCTGGCCGAGGGGGACGACTACGATGGCAAGGTTATCTTGCGGGACGGTCGGACTGGTGAGCCGTTTCCTCGGCCAATTACCGCCGGATACATGTATGTGTTGAAACTTGAACACATTGCCGATGAGAAGATTCATGCTCGTTCCACTGGTCCATATGCTCTGATCACTCAACAACCTCTTGGAGGAAAGGCGCAATTTGGCGGTCAACGGCTGGGTGAAATGGAGGTCTGGGCGCTCGAAGCATACGGTGCCTCCGCGCTTTTGCAGGAGATGCTTACAGTGAAATCAGATGATACACGGGGGCGAATACAGCTTTACAAGGCAATTCTAAAGGGAGAGGAGTTTCCTAAACCAGGATTACCTGAGTCGTTTCGGGTCTTGTTACGAGAGCTGCGCAGCCTCGGCCTTTACCCGCGAGTATTTGATCGTAACAATCACGAACTTGATATCAACTAGCGAAGAGAGTAGAGAGTACTCAGCTGGATTTGTTATTTACCATGAAGGGAAGGATGGGAAGCGAAATTACTTACTCCTTCGCCATCGCGCTGGTAGGCATTGGGGATTTCCGAAAGGAAGGGTTGAGCCCGGTGAGGATGAAGAAGCAGCCGCTCTACGTGAAACAGGCGAGGAAACGGGCATCAAGCGGATTGAACGCATCCCTGAATTCCGTGTGGTAAGCTGCTATCACTTCCTACGAAACAACAAGCCTACTCGTAAAGAGGTTGCGTACTTTCTCGGACATACTGACAAGAAACACGAGCCCTGTCTTTCCGATGAACATAGCGAAGGAAAGTGGTTGTCTTGCGCGAATGCGCAACGGATCTTAACCTACTCTGATGCGCGCGTGGTTCTGCGTAAAGCGGAGGAGTTCATTATTGGCAATAGCTAATGCATGACGTTGCACTTGCGCCTTTATTGGTCTCCACGATAATCTTTGCCTTAACCTACATAGGGATCTTTTCTGAACGGGTACACCGAACCATTGTTAGCCTAGCTGGCGCAGTGGCGATGATCGCTCTTGGAAGCTGGTTTTCGTTCTATGATATGCACAAAGCGGTTGAGGCAATCGATTTCAACACGATTACGCTCTTACTAGGCATGATGATTGTGGTCGGGTTATTCAAAGAGACTGGCTTTTTCCAGTACATGGCGATAAGAGCAGCCAAACTTGCTGGGGGAAAACCGTGGCTTCTGCTGGTGTACCTTGGTGTTGTCACAAGCCTTGTGTCAATGGTGCTTGATAACGTCACGACAATCATCATCATGGTTCCGGTGACAATCTCCATAGCCGATATCCTGGGCATACCTGTTCTCCCATTCCTGGTGAGCGAGGTTCTGCTTTCCAATATTGGGGGAGTGGCAACGTTGATTGGGGATCCCCCGAACATCCTCATTGGCTCAGCTGCGGGGTTCAGTTTCACTGATTTCTTGACTCATCTGGCACCAGTTGTCGTTGTTGCTTGGATTATTGCTCAGGGGATCCTTCTCTTCCTTTTCCGATCCATCCTCGTGTGTAAGCCTGAGAACGTAGACCACCTCATGCGGATGGATGAATCACAGGCAATTGTTGATTCCCTCACGACGACGCGAATGCTTAAAGTGCTGGGAGTGACCGTCCTTCTCTATCTTGTTCACGAGCGAATCGGTCTCGAACCCGGTTTGGTCGCGTTGATTGGTGCGTGCCTTGGCCTCGTATGGATAAGACCAAAGGTTGAGAAGCTCTTAAGCGAAATCCATTGGGAGGTTCTGCTTTTCTTTATGTCGCTGTTTGTCATTGTTGGAGGATTGGAGGCAGGAGGGATTATCACCTTAGCCGGGAGAGCAATTGCTCAATTAGCTGAACATGGGATGCTCGTTGCCGGACTCGTGATTCTGTGGGTTAGTGCGATCGCTTCTGGTGTGCTTAGTAATGTACCATTCACGATCGCTATGTTGCCAATCATGAAAGGGCTAGCAACTCAGGGGATTGCAGCGGGTCCACTTTGGTGGGCCCTTGCGCTTGGAGTAGGTTTTGGAGGCAACATGACACCTATCGGAGCGGCATCTAATGTGTTTGTCGTGTCCCTATCGAGCAGTATGGGAGAACCTCTCGGATTCAGACAGTGGTTGAGAAGCGGTTCGCTTGTTGCTGTCGCGAGTTGTGCTGTTGGAAGCGTTGCACTCCTTATTGCCTTTGAGCTCGGGATTTAATAAGGAAGGTTAACGGTCCGTTACGGGCCTTAGTTACACAGCGACGTGGTGCAGGTATCGGCTTGGATCTCGTAGAGGACCTAGGTGGGTGCTGATCTTGGCAGTTCGCTGGCTATCGCAGCCTGCCTGCAGTAGAATCTTCGCGAGGTGATAGATCAGCTATCCAGTTACTAATGGATACCTATTCGCTGGATAGAAAGGACGTTGATTGCACGTGTTCTTCTTCTTATTCCCATAGATAGGTCCTTTGACTTTCTCGTTCCGGAAAAGTTAGCAGGCGACATAGCTGTTGGAAGACGGGTCAGCGTACGCTTTCGAGACAAGAGGCAGTGGGGAATTGTTGCAGCACTAGCGGAAAAGAGTGAGTATCCAGGACCACTGGAGGAGATAATAGAGATCTCACGCGGGCCATCTTTCTCTTCTGAGGCTCTTGCGTTTTGCTCTCGCGTGGCTAATCAATACCTTGGGCCAACTGGTTTGGTCGCCAATCGTATCCTTCCAACGCGAATAAGCAAGCGTGAAGAGCGTCTGTTAAGCATATCAGATAACCTAGAGGAGGTGCTGGCTTCCCTGGAGGAGCTCCGGAAACGCGCGCCGCGGCAAGCTGATCTGTTACGCTACATTCTTGCGCACGGGTCATGCCGAGAAAAAACGTTACGACAAGAGCTAGGCTCAATCCACGTAGCGGTGAACCGGCTGCTAGAGAAGGGACTATTGAAGCAGAGTAGCACATTGTCAGTACTGATGCCGGACAACCGAAGCGAAGAAACGCTGAAGAAGGCTTCGTTACTTAATCAACAACAATTGTGCGGGAAACGAGTTCTTCTCTTTTCTGCCAACCGTTGGCCGGACTATCTTCGTGTGATAGAAAGAAGGCTACCCATATCTCAAGATATTCTTATTCTTGCGCCGGAGATGTTCCTTGCACAACAGCTGCATTCTTACCTGCAAGAAAACATTGGAATAGAGATAGGGCTTTATCATAGCGGGATTGCTGAGGGTCGGAGAGGAAGGGTTTGGGAGCGTGTGAGAAGTGGGGAATTGCGATTTGTCGTTGGTACTCGTTCTGCTCTTTTCCTTCCGTTTTCGAGTCTGGGTCTGATTATTGTGGATGAAGAACAAGATGCAAGTTACAAGCAACAAGAGATGCTTCCTTACTACCATGCACGCCTTGTAGCACTTGAGAGAGCTAAGAATAGCCAGGCTATATTGGGATCGTCTGCCCCCTCGTTGGAAACATTTCGCACAGCAAAACACGGACAGTTTGAACTCATTCGTCCCGACAAAAGTAACGGAGAAATCGACGTATGTATTGTCGACATGAACAAAGAACACGGAGTGTTAAGCACAACACTCACCCAAGCAATTGAGCAAGCTATCTCCTTGGGTAAAGGATGTCTCTTGGGAGTTAACCGTCGCGGCTATTTTCAGGCTGTTTTGTGTAAGAAATGTGGCCACCCACTTCGTTGCGTACACTGCGGAGTAGCGTTAACTTATCATGCAAAGAGGGCTCAATTTGTCTGTCATAATTGTGGAAGAAGCTCTGAGAGTATGGTCTGTCCAAATTGCGGCTCACACGCCCTTCGTTTTGTTGGCGTAGGAAGTGAACGACTGGAGAACGAAGTAAGGAATTTGTTCCCGCAAGCATCCATTTCTCGGTTTGATCGAGATACGTTGCATCCGCATGAATACACACGGGCCATCCAACAAATGGCGAGCGGGGAGATTGATATCCTGGTTGGAACCCCTGTAATCGCCAAAGGTCCAGTTATCCCTTCTCTGGGATTGGTAGGAGCAGTTGGAGTCGATCGGCTGTTGGCATTTCCTGATTTCCGTGCCGCTGAGAGGACTTATCAATACCTTTCGAATCTAATCGGCCGCCTGGAAGAGGGAAGAGCCATTATTCAGACGCACTACCCTGATCATTATGCAGTAGTAGCAGCAGCAAGAAGGGACTATGATGCCTTCTACGAATCAGAAATCGCTGATAGAGAAAGCTTGTTTTACCCTCCATTTTCCCATCTGGCACGCGTGATTCTGCAAAGTAGTGCCTCCGAAGCACTAGTTGAAGTGATGCATCGTTTTAAGGTAGAGGCTCTTGGGCCTGCCCCATTTCCAGGCAAGCGAGGCAAAACCTATTTTCTGATTAAAGGCAAAGAGGGCAAGAGTGTGCGAACGGCTTGCTTAGCTGCTCGTAAGGCTATTCCCGGCCTAGAGATTGACCTTAACCCGGCATGATTTAGGTGAGGTGGATTTCTATTATGTCTTTGTCCTGCAGTAGATGATCAGATGGAACCTTTTGCCCATCAAACTTCCCTGATCCCCAAATACGCACGTATCTAAGTCTGTCTACAAATTCTCGGTGAACTAGCTCAACTGCGTCGATAACAGTGCTGCCTAACTCTAAGGTATACGGCTCCTTCATATCTGGGGGCTTTCCAGGAAGCTTTGTATAAATGCGCACGATATTAAGGGCAGCAAATACCATCTTTCGTAGCTCATCCAATCCATGAGAAGTTAGCGTTGAAGTAGATACAGTTGTAAAGAAAGACGAGCTCTTCTGAAGAAGTGCGCTGTGATCTATCAGGTCTGCCTTTGCGAGAACGATTCGCCCTAGGATTTCACGATGAGGGGCTGTGTCTACTACTTCGCCTTGCGTCTTGGATTCGACAAGGAGAATGTGTCTCTCCTCCAGTAAGGAAAGGATCTCTTGGATTACCTTGGTGAAGTGTTGTGGATTACTTCCATCGAATACAAGCAGGCAGAGGTCGGTTTGGTGAATTAGGTTATACATCCACGGCTCATCGTAGTCGCTAGTCATTGGGGGCAGGTCAATGAGTTGAATAGAGACATCTTGAAAACTCATCATTCCTGGAACAGGAAAAACAGTTGAATAGGGATAGTCGGCAATCTCAGGGTGGGCATTAGAAAGGGCAGCAAGTAAGCTTGATTTGCCGCTGTTTGGTGGACCAAGAAGTACAGCTTGCCCTGCCCCTTCTCGCTGGATGCTATGCAAGGAGAACCCTTTCCCGTGTCTTACCTGCGGCCGGGGGTCACGCAGTTTGGCGATCCGCCTGGTGAGATCTGCTCGCATCTTATCCGTCCCCTTGTGCTTGGGGATGGTCGTAAGCATTTCTTCTAGAGCGGCAAGCCTGTCTTGTCTGCTTTGTGCGACCCGAAACCGCTCTCGAGCCTTTTTAAACTCCGGAGTCAGGTTTGCTGGCATGATTGTCCATCAATATTAGGTGTAACTGTTGTTGGCTGCAATAATATCGGACAACTACTCGTTGTGAGGAATCTTTACCGTGCTTCCCCCAATAAACTCACGGATCATTGCGTCCCCTGGAATGAGATCGAACCCTTCAACAGCGGAGCGACTTAATCCTGAGATCGACTGCAAGAGCTTCTCCACCCGGGCATGGCGAATGTGCGCATCAAGTAACGAAGTGTACCGAACGAGATCTTCACTATGTGGCCAAAATGTTTCGCTTCCGGAGAAGAATGGTTTTAGCACGGGGAGATCGAATGGCATTCCTCCATTCACTATGTGATCGGCCAGACCCTTGAGGGGGATGATGCTAAACAGCTCACCCCTACGGACATAGTGCCAATGCAGGATTGTAGAAAGAGGAGGATGCTGACGGTGCCTGATATCGCGTAGCATCCGCCGTAAGAGGCGGACATCCTCAAATCTGGTCAATCGATGAGTTGTGCCATCTTCTTCATACAGAGGGTTCATTGCCTCAATGTACAAGCGAAACATCACCTTAGGGTCGATATGTTCTGTTATCGGTGGGTAAAAACCGTGCAGACAGTCAAGGAGTAATACTTGGCCTGGTTCACGCTGGATCCTCTTTGTGTTACTACGTCTTCCCTGTCTAAAGTCATAAACTGGCTTGTCAATGGCTTCTCCATGAAGCAGGGCTCTTAGGTGTTCGTTCAAGAGCTGAATATCAAGCGCCTCTGGTGTTTCGTAGTTGCGGTCGTTTATCCAATCAGTTGGGTGCTCTGTCAATGGCCAGAAGTAATCATCAAGATTGAGCATAAGGAACCGTAGCCCACGCTTTTCCAAGCGCTTGGTCAACTTGAGTGTTGTTGTTGTCTTTCCCGAGGATGAGGGACCGCTGATCCAAATCATCTTGATATCATTGCCAGCATTGATGCGGGCCATTACTTTGTCTGCTGCCTCATCAAGCGATGCCTCGTAGTAGGCAAGAGCATCTTCTATCAGGTGTTTTATGTTTCTACCTTGAACGACCTCGTTCAAATGTGTTGTGGTGTCACAGTTGTGCTGCTTGTTCCATGCTAACAAGAGATTCAAGTACTCGGGGGGGTAACCATTTCTCACAAACTGGTCCTCGGTTATGCTGCCTTCGCGTAGCCAGTGATGTCCCCAGCGAAAACAACTGTAAGCATCTGCGGTAATATCGAAGCCATAGCTTCTTAGAACATGTAAGACCGTATCCTGGATTTCCTCTATGGTTGGAGGAAAGTTCGATACAAGGCGGTGTGGTTCAGCATTCAGACAGATTACAATTAGATCGGAGAGAAACTCCGCAATTGCATTATCTATTCCGCTGGCAGCAAATATGGGATCGTTTATTCCTGGGAGGTAATCCTGATCAAAGCCACCGATTGAATCCGCTGCTCGTCGTAGAGCACGAACGATTCGCTCCTGGTCGAAGTTAGCCAGGGCATGATTACGCCTCATAACTTTGCCAATCTTGTTCACAACGGCCATTGTCACGTAATTATACCGTGAGCAGCCTTGAATACCCAAGAACGCTTTCAACAAAACATGAATAGAAGATTTCTTTCAAACCAACTATCCCTGTAAGAAGATTGAGGGACTATCTGAGACTCTAGGCTGTCTCTTAACTAGAACCTTAACACGAAGCCTAGTCCTGTGTAGAACTTCCAGTAGTAGTTTGCGGGGTCTGCTATGGGCATGAAGATGGCTCCTTCTCCCAAGAGGTAAACGTTTGGTGTTAGGTTCACTCGCGCGCCAGCGAACGTTTCTATCAGATAGGTTGTTGTTGTGCCCTCCATTTTCATGTGTCCACCGAAGCCCAGATAAGGCACAAATTGAGCATCCTTGCTAGCAAGGTACCACTTGCCTCTTAGGCCAATTGAAGTGGATGATGTCTGCGTTGCGCCAATGCCTGCGAGGCTTGTCTCAACAACGAAGGCTATACTCATGCTCGACGAAACATCTGCCTCAGCCTGGAAAGCAAACGACACGTTCGAAGAACTATCTATGCCGACTTTGGTCTCAAGGCTCGTTGCCTGTCCCACCAAGACCGGCAACAGAAGCAGTGAACAAAGGATAATCAAATACACAGTTTTTCTCATCTAAACTACCTCCTTCTTGTTGACTCGCGCTGTTCTCGTATAGAAGACTATACCACGTAGGACACATAGAACACAAATGCACTACGACTGGTTCACCTGTAACAATTGGGCACACAGTAAGAGACACAATACCTGGTTTTGCCTTACCTATCTCCCTTGCTTCTTCTGAATCTTAGCCCATGTGTCACGTAGGGCAACGGTACGATTGAATACAAGTTTTTCCGGCTTTGAGTCGAGGTCCACGCAGAAATAGCCCTTGCGCTCGAATTGGTAATGCATACCTGGTTTTGCTCCAGCAAGGCTTGGTTCCACTTTGCATTCGCTAAGAACAGCAAGCGAGTTTGGGTTCAGGTTATCCATCCAATCTTGATTTTCCTGAGTCTCGTAAGGATTCTCCTTTGCGAACAGATGCTCATAGACCCGAACCTCAGCATTAATTGCCTGTCTGGCTGAAACCCAATGAAGTGTTGCTCTCACCCTGCGGCCGTCAGGGGCGTCACCACCACGCGTTGCCGGATCATAGGTGCAATGAAGTTCTACTATGTTACCTTTTCTATCCTTTACTACATCCGTGCAGGCAATAAAGTATGCGTAGCGGAGCCGTACCTCGCGGCCTTGTGCAAGTCGATAGAACTTCTTTGGTGGCTTCTCCATGAAGTCCTCACGTTCAATGTAGAGCACGTTTGAAAAGGGCACTTTACGTGTACCAGCACTCTCGTCTTCAGGATTATTGATGGCAGTGAGCTGTTCGACCTTGTTGTCGGGGAAGTTAGTGATGACAACTTTCAGGGGGTCAAGGACTCCCATAACGCGCGGAGCGCGGCTGTTCAAATCCTGGCGCAAGCAATGCTCAAGGAATGAATACTCAACAGTACTTTCTACCTTGGACACACCTATGCGCTTGGCGAACTCGCGGATCGCTTCCGGAGTAAACCCACGTCGCCTTAGTCCGGCAATGGTTGGCATTCGTGGGTCATCCCACCCTTGCACGTGTTCCTCCTTAACCAGTTGCAAGAGCATCCGTTTGCTCATCACGGTGTACGTTAGATCCAGGCGAGCGAACTCAATCTGGCGAGGACGATAAACAGCAAGTTGATCTAGGTACCAATCGTAAAGTGGACGATGATTCTCGAACTCAAGAGTGCAAATAGAATGCGTTATTCCTTCGATTGAATCGGATTGACCATGTGCCCAATCGTACATCGGATAGATACACCACTTGTTTCCGGCACGATGATGTGAAGCATGCAGGATGCGATACATAATTGGATCACGCATGTTTAGATTGGGATGAGCCATGTCAATCTTAGCTCGCAAGGTCTTGGCACCATCCGGAAACGCACCATCGCGCATGCGGCGGAAGAGATCGAGATTCTCCTCAACAGACCGGTTACGGTATGGACTGTCCTTCCCTGAAGGAGTGATTACTTTGCCCTCACTCTGAATAGCTTTCCCACGATATTCGCTTATCTCCTCGGACGAAAGATCGCATACGTATGCCTTGCCGTTTTTGATCAGTTTACACGCCCACTCATATAGCTGATCGAAATAATCAGATGCATAATACTCTGGATCTTCCCAATCGACCCCAAGCCATCGAAGATCCTGTTTGATCGATTCGACGTATTCGCTCTCTTCCTTTTCTGGATTGGTATCATCGAAGCGCAAGTTAAATTTGCCACCAAACTCCTTGGCAATTCCGTAGTTTAGCAGAATGCTTTTGGCGTGGCCGATATGAAGGTAGCCGTTTGGCTCCGGTGGGAAGCGCGTGTGTACCCGTCTGTCGTTCTTGCCTGCATGTAAGTCGGTCACAATAATCTGGCGAATAAAATCTAGAGGTGCATGGTTGTTAGGTCTAGTTGCATTGAAGTCCCTACCATTAGCATTGCGAACTACTGAGTTGTCGTTGTTCATAATCTTGCTCCCTTGCAAATGTGAAGACGCTTATGGGCCATGAACAAGCTTCTCACTGTACTAGTCTAACCAGAAATACAAGGTACTGCCAGTTTAACTAGCCTCAAATGTCCAAAAATAGTGCTGAGTCCATAGTCAAGAGTCAAAGGCGTGAAGCAGTTGAGTAAGGAATCGCACTGCTTCTTCCTACTTAACGACTCGAGTATTTGATTGGATTCCGACCTCGCCCCGTGTAGTAGTAGGATTGGAGTTACTACATGGGGTAGAGGAGGGAATTAAAGGGAGGGGGAGTATCTGTGAGCCCGGGTCGTTGACAAAAGAAGATAAAGAGTTATAATAGTTTGTGAGTGCTGAGAAACTGTTCTTAATTATTGATAATATTTGGGGGTCCTAATGGCGAAGTCAACCATTCTAGAGAAGGGGTTAGGGCTCCTCTCTCTTTTCACAAGGTACGATAGTCCGATCAGCATCTCAGAGCTTTCAACATTAGCAAATCTCTCCACTAGCACGGTGTACAGATATCTAGCAACCCTTAAGGCCCAGGGATACATTAAGGCGGACGTAAAGCCAGGGCATTACCGGCTGGGGCTCAAAATCTTGGAGTTGGCTCAGGCAATCAAACGCCAGACTAGCATTTCCCTGTCCCTTCCCGTAATGGAGAATCTGGCGGGTCAAACAGGCGAGAGCGTTCTACTTTGTGCGCGCTGGGGCGAAAAAGGGATGTGCCTGGAGAAAATAGAAGGGCAGCACAACCTGAGGGTTTCCTATATGTATGGTGTGCCATTCTACCTTCATGCGGGAGCAACAGGGAAGGTTCTACTTGCTTACCTGGATGACGAAGAAGCAGAGCAGGTGATAAGAAAGGTAGGACTTCCAGCATTCACGGAGAATACAGTTACGGATCCAGAACAACTTAAGGCTGATCTTAAACAGATCAAGAGAGCTGGTTTTGCGCTGAGTACTGGCGAGATGCATGAAGGCGTAACTGCTATTGCTGCGCCAATCTTCAACAGGAGAGAGAGACTAGAAGCAGATCTAAGCATCGGGATTCCAGTACATCGCTTTGCGCAATGCGATAACGCAAACCTAATCGATCTAGTGGTAAGCGGCGCAAAGGAGATAACACAGAAACTCAAACTCTATGATATCTAGGGATGGTTATTAGGGTGTGCAGTACAAAGGGGTGTGTTGAGTGACGAGCCTTGCACGAGGGCAAAATGTGTTTGTTAAATGTTCTCTTGCCATAGCAGAGACCGGGCTCTCTCGCGTGGCAAGTAAAAGGAATTGGTAGGATGACTAGGAAGATCGACAAGCAGTGGATAGAGGCGGCTATTGTTGGTGGTGGCATCCTTGGTGGCGGCGGTGGCGGAAGTATGAGTGAGGGTAGGTCCTTGGGTCGAGTAGCGCTTGAGTTAGGTGATCCTAGAATCCTAGACTTGGCAGAAGTGCCTGAAGATTCACTCATACTGGTTGTATCTGCGGTAGGAGCTCCATCGGTTGCACAGCACCCTAAGCCTTCTCACTATGTACGGGCGGTAAGTCTCATGTTGGAGGAGCTGAAGGGAAGAGTGGGTGCCCTCATGACCAATGAGATAGGGGGGCTTGCCGTAGTAAATGGGCTAGTGCAATCGGCTATCGTAGATCTGCCCTTGCTTGATGCCGCTTGCAATGGTAGGGCTCATCCCACGGGAGCGATGGGAGCGATGGGCATATCTTTGCAGCCTGGTTACGTGGTCCAACAAGCTACTGTCGGTGGATTAGAGCGGAATGGTAAGTACGTTGAGCTATGTTCTTCGGGTTCTCTTTCGATAATAGCTCAAGTAACCAGGAAGCTGGCAGAAGAGCTGGAATGCGTTGTTGCCGCTGCCAGGACTCCGGTATTGCCAAGTTTCATAAGAGCAAATGCCGCAGTTGGTGCAATAGGACAAGCCGTCGAACTAGGAAAAGTTTGGTTGGCTTGGGATTCAGGGGAGCAAAGGATAGAACAAGTTACAAGTGCGATTGATGGTAAGGTTGTAGCTTTGGGCAAAGTGAAGTCATTGAATCTTGTTCTACGAGACGGGTTTGACGTGGGAGAGCTATGGGTAGGCGATGCAGAGTTGACTTTTTGGAATGAGTACATGACATTGGAACGTGGCAGTGAACGTTTGGCGACGTTTCCGGATCTGATTGCGACAATGGACACTGAGACGGGTTGCCCAGTCACAAGTGCCGAGATCCGAGAGGGACAACAAATCGCAGTGATGATGGTCTCACAAGCTAATTTGAATCTTGGTGGAGGTATGAGGGACCGTGGTGTCTTTCGTGACATAGAGAGAATAGTCGGTAAGGAGATTGTAAAGTATGTGTTTTGATGGGGAGGCGTGATGATAATACTTGACGACCGTTGGGTTGAGGAAGCTTGTCTTGGCGGAGGAATTCTCGGTGGCGGTGGTGGGGGAAGTGTAAAAGAAGGTATTTGGCTTGGCCGGTTGGCTCTCAAGCTAGGATACCCAAGTATGCTCGATTTAGCTGAGGTTCCCGAGGACTCTCTGATTGCTACCGTTTCAGCCGTAGGAGCTCCATCAAGAAAACAGCGCCCGATTCCTTCTCATTATGTACGAGCGGTGAAGCTTCTCATCGATCACACAGGTAAGGAAATTGCCGGGCTCATGACCAATGAAATGGGAGGATCGGCTTCGATTAATGGGCTGGTTCAGTCGGCAATCCTTCAGATTCCTTTGATCGATTCAGCGGGCAACGGAAGGGCTTACCCAATAGGGACCATGGGGGCAATGGGCCTGTCAATGAACGGTGATTTCGTCTCCGAACAGGCTGCAGCTGGAGGATCGAAGGAAAATGGTAGCTATGTTGAGATTTACGGCAAAGGGTCACTCCCGATTCTCACCAAGCTGGTTATCAGAGGTTCGTACGAGACCGGTGGATTGATAGCTGTAGCCAGACATCCTCTGCCCGCATCTTATATCAAAGAGAATGCAGCGGTAGGAGCCCTGACCCAAGCGGTGCGACTAGGTAAGGCATACTTGAGCGGTCAGACCGGGGAAGAGAAGATACAGAATGTTGTAGGGGTCCTTGGTGGGAAAGTGGTAGCCCGTGGAAACGTTGACTCGATAGAACTTACAGTGCAAGAAGGTTTGGATGTGGGGAAAGCGGTAATTGGCGACCTTGAGATTACCTTCTGGAATGAGTATATGACATTGGAACAGCGAGGAGAGAGGTTGGCTACTTTCCCTGACTTGATCATGACTATGGATGCTGAGACCGGCTCTCCAATTTCCAGCGCAGAGCTTAACAAAGACCAACGAGTAGGCGTAATTGTGGCTCCAAAGGAGAACCTGATCCTTGGAACAGGCATGCAAGACCGGCAGGTGTTTCGAGATGTGGAAAGGGTGATAGGAAAAGAGATCGTACAGTATGTCTTTCCAAAGGAGGATTCCTAGGCATGCTCCTCAAGCAGGTAATAGAAGCTTTTTCATTGATTGATGACCCCGGGATTTCAGGAGAAGGCGTCGCCGCGAGGCTCTGGAAGGCTGATCCGGGTGCAAAGATTGATGTACAGACGGTGAAAGGTGCAAAAGGAAGCACAGATTTCCTGAAGCTTTTTGTACCGGGAAGCAGGGGCCGGACGGCTGGAGGTAGCTCGCGCACGCTTGGAATCATCGGCCGACTTGGAGGAGTAGGCGCAAGGCCAGAGAAGATTGGTGCTGTCTCAGATGCAGATGGGGCAATAGTGGTAATCGCTATAGGGCTGAAACTGCTAGAGATGCGAAGGAAAGGGGATACGCTAGGAGGGGACATTATTATCGCTACTCATATCTGTCCGCGATCCCCCGTTCTGCCACACAAACCCGTTCCCTTTATGGGTTCTCCAGTGGGAATGGCGACCATGAATGAGATCGAGTTGGATGAGCGCATGGATGGGGTACTAAGCATAGACGCGACCAAGGGAAATGAGGTAGTTAATTGCAACGGATTCGCCATCTCACCAACGGTGAAGGAGGGGTACATCTTGAGAGTAAGCGAAGATCTTCTTGCGATAATGAGGCAAGTCACGGGAAGGCCTCCTGTTACCTTTCCGCTCGCTACGGCGGACATAACCCCTTACGGAAACGGGCTGCACCACATAAACAGCATTATGCAACCCTCGACGGCAACAGATAGCCCGGTTGTTGGAGTTGCTACAACGTCAGGAGCAGTGATACCAGGGATAGGCACAGGAGTTAATGACCCACTGGTTTTGGAATCAGCAGCGAGATACTGCTTGGAGGTAGCAAAGGAATATGGAAACGGCTCCTGTAATCTGTACGAGGAGGAAGAATTCCGCCTGACGGTCAAGCTATATGGAGCAATGAAACACTTGCAGATCCTGCCGTCTACGGAAATCGGATAGATCATACAGGAGTTAGATTGGCTGAATATATTGCCTGTAAGGGGGCTCATTGAGCTTGCTGTAGGAAACAGGAAGGAGGTGATCTCGAGAGGATCAACGTTGCTTGCGGGAAAGTTTCAGGAAAACAAATTGAAGTACAAGGAGGTATCACAGTGAAATCTTCAAAGCTGAGTTTAGCAATATCAGTTGGGATAATTACAGTAGTTTGTCTATTGATTTCCGTAGTCTCCTTTGCGTATGTGGAGCAAGACGGAGAAAAGTATGTGATCTTTGGGGCTCGTCAACCGGCACCAAACATCGATCCTAGCGTACACTACGATTGGTCTACACGAATGATTCAGGAAAGCCTATATGATGCGCTGTTGTCGTACGAAGGTGATCCGACGCTGTACCTGTTTGGGGAAACCCCGCAGCCAAAGAGCCCCCTTCTCGTTCCCTGTCTCGCCGAATCTTGGGACATCTCAGACGATGGCATGACGTACACATTTCGTCTTGTCAAGAACGCGGTGTTCCACAATGGAGATCCAGTAACCGCTGAAGCGGTAAAGTTCTCCTTTGTGCGTACGCTAGAAGGTAAACAGGGACCTGCTTGGATGCTTCTAGCCATTTTGGATACAGAGACCGGTATCGAGGTTATTGATGACTACACGGTTGCTTTTCATCTCAACTATCCCTTTGCGCCTTTCCCTCACTATATTGCATGGTGGTACATCATGAACCCCAATCAGGTCAATGCCCACGATGCTGACTGGTTACAGGATCATGAGGCTGGCTCCGGGCCATTCAAGATCAAGGAATGGCGGCACGGAGAATACTACTGGTTGGAAGATGTTGAGGATTACTGGCGAGGGTGGCCCCATGAAAACCATATCGACGGGTTCATCTTCAAACTAGTAAGGGAAGCCGCATCTCAGAAGATTGGCATCCAAAAAGGCGACCTCGATATCGTAGAGGGATTGACGATCGAGGATTTCGGGCTAGTGGCTGGACTCCCTGGGATCTACGTTACCGAAGACATTGGTCGAACTACGTTCGGGATCAAGATGAACACGCAAAAAGGGTATACAGCGATAAAGAACGTCAGAAAGGCCATCTGCTATGCCTTTGACTACGACGCCGTGATCGATATCTATGATGGGCACGCTGTCCTGGAAGATAGCCCATTCCCACAGGGGCTTGATGGATACGTGAGCCTTGCGGATATCACGTACCGGCAGGACTTCGACAAGGCCAGGGAGTACATGAAGAAGGCCGGTTTCCCAGATGGAGGGTTCACCTTGGATTACGTCCAGGTTGCCGGACACCCTGAGGAGACAAAGATTGGGTTGATCTTGAAGGATTGCCTGTCCAAGATCGGAATCGGGGTAGACATTGTACCACTGCCTTGGCCTGAGATGTGTGCCATCGGTGCGACTGCAGAGACCGGCGCGGACATGGTGGCGACCTACACCACCCCCATCGTTAATGACCCCGATGTGGTTGCGAGCCAGTACGGCCCAACGGCTTATGGAATGTACTATGGCACCCATTTTTACGATAACCCATTGGTCACTTTGTGGATTGATCAAGCTCGTGTACTTTCCGATTCGGATCAACGAGCAGAACTCTACGAGAAGATTCAGCGACAGGTCCTAGAGGATGCGCCAGAGGTGTTTGGGATGCTCTACAGCCGAGTGTGGGCTTTCAGGGACTTTGTTAAGGGCTTTACGTTTAGTCCTGTCCGCTTCACTGGAGAGATAGACATGTATTGGCTTTACATAGAGGAGTAGCTGTTTCGACATACCCATCCCCCACTCAGCAAAGTAGGGGATGGGCTTTTATTGTTTACGGTAAGTGAAGGGTGGCTGAATACTGATGTTGCATTATCTTGCAAAGCGAGTATTCCTGTTGATATTCACGCTCTTGGGCTTGTCCGTTGTGATTTTCGTGGTATCACATATTGCGCCTGGAGATCCTGCCCGCCTTGCGGCCGGCCCGTTTGCAACAGCGGAGATGGTTGAGCATCTCAAAGAGGAACTGGGTTTAGACAAGCCGTTACCGCAGCAGTACGGAATATTCCTTACCCAACTATTGAAGGGAGACTTAGGGCGATCGATTCGTACGCGCCGGCCTGTACGGGAAGATCTTGCTAGGTTCTTTCCCGCTACATTGGAACTGGTCCTTGTGTCTTTGAGTTTCGCTGTCCTTGCTGGTATCTTGCTTGGGGTTCTATCTGCTGTTCACCAGAACCGGTGGATAGATCATGCTAGCCGTCTCATCTCTATTTCAGGCTTGGGGTTGCCTGCATTTTGGCTTGCGCTGATGCTACAACTTCTCTTTGTTCTCAAGTTGGATTTGCTTCCAGGAGGAGGGCGCATTGATATGATTGTACACGCGCCTACATCTATCACGCGGCTGTTCTTGATTGACAGCCTTCTCACGGGCAATTGGGTTGCGTTCAAGAGCGCGTTACAGCATATCATCTTGCCTGCTCTTTCCCTATCTTTCCCAGCATTGGCGTCGATCATTCGGATCAGCCGTGCGGATGTGCTTGATACGTTAAGGCAGGACTTTGTTACCACTGCCAGGGCCAAAGGATTAGTAGAAAAACTGGTAATTTGGAAACATGTTCTCAAGAACTCGTTAATCTCGACTGTGACAATGATCGGACTGCGCTTTGGCTGGATGCTAGGCGGAACGATTCTGGTTGAAACTGTATTTGACTGGCCTGGGGTTGGTCTTTATGCGGTAACATCCGCAACACATTCTGATTTTCAGCCTATCATGGGTGCAGCGTTGCTAATTGGCCTTTCGTTTGCAATCGCTAACCTGATCGTGGATTTATCTTATAGTGTCTTGGATCCTAGGATAGGATATGAATAGAGCGTCCGTTCACTGGAAATCTTGTTGTCTTCCTGGTGAGCGCTTATGAGATTCTTAAGCGCAAGACGTGAGATCTGGAAGGTTCGGGCGCACGATGCAAAGAGAACTGTTCGCGCCTTCCTCAGAAACTCCTTGTCAGTTACTGGGTTAATTATTGCCTGTGGATTCTTCATTTTGGCGTTTATCGCACCGTGCATCACGCCGCATCCGGATGATGTGGCTGGATCAGTACACACAAAACAGCGGCTTCAAGCACCAAGCAGGGAACACCTCTTCGGCACTGACGATGTGGGGCGAGACGTGTATAGCAGGGTGATATATGGGACTCGTATCTCACTACAGATTGCTCTTGTAATCGTTGGTGTTGCAACATGTATTGGAGTGCCTTTGGGATTAGTGGCCGGTTATTCGGGTGGTGTGGTCGAGGAAGTGATCATGCGATTCACGGATATCTTTCTTGCCGTGCCGGGAATTGTTCTTGCTGTTACGATCGTATCTGCACTGGGCCCCGGAATAATTAATGTTATGGTTGCGCTCTCCATTGTCTGGTGGCCGGGTTACGTCAGATTGGTCCACGGGAAGGCAAAAGCACTTCGTGAAGAGGTCTTTGTGGAGGCATCCACGGCCATCGGTTCGAGTAGAGCAAGGATCATGTTTAGACACATCCTTCCCAATTGCTTCTCAATAGTTGTGGTCAAGATGTCCATGGATATGGGTATGGCCATTCTCAGCGCTGCAGGATTGGGGTTTATTGGAATAGGTGCTCAGCCTCCCAGTCCGGAATGGGGAGCAATGATAAGTGGGGGCAGGTGGTATCTTCCGACATGGTGGTGGTATGCTGTGTTCCCTGGTTTGGCCATTTGGCTAACAGTACTAGGGTTCAACCTGTTGGGAGATGGACTAAGAGATGTTCTGGATCCGAAACAAAGAGGACGCTACTAGTGGTAACTTAAGAAGCTGTGTATGTATCCGGATTTTAGTCCTGCGCTAAAGGAGCAAGGTGAATTTGAAAATAGGGACTGTTACGATTGGTCAAACACCCAGGGATGATGTACTGGTTGAAATGAAGTCACTTATTTCTAGCGATATTGAGATCGTTGAAAAGGGGGCGTTGGATAAACTTACTGTTGAAGAGATTGCAGGCTTGAGACCAACGGAAGATGATGAGATCCTGATAACCCGGATGTCAGATGGGACCGAGTTGACAGTGGGTAGAGATCATATCTTGCCGAGGATGCAAGATGCGATCTCTGAGCTTGACAGAGATAAAGATGTAGCCTTGATTACACTCCTTTGCTCGGGGGAGTTCCCAGCGTTTGAGTGTAACAAGCCGCTTGTTACGCCATTTAGGCTTTTCTGGGGAGCTCTCTCTTCCATATCTATGAAAGGAAGTTTGGGAATGATACTGCCCTCAAAGGAACAAGTAAAGACTGCAGTAGAAACCTTTGAGGAATTGGGCTGCAAAGTGGTTGGAGTAGGGGCTTCTCCGTATGGAAGAGAAGAAGAAATAGTGAGGGTTGCCGAGGAGCTGAAAGGTAGGGTCGATCTAGTGTTCATGAATTGCTTTGGTTACAGTCTAGAAATGAAGCGCGTCGTAAGACAGATTACAGGGAAGCCGGTTATTCTTGCTCGGTCTTTGCTGGCAAGGACATTAGACGATCTCTTGCAGTGATGCTGTAGATAGTTGTACGCCATGCTATTGGCATTCTTAGCGACTTGAGTGAGTGAAACTAACGGGCGAGAGAGCTTCCGTGGAGCGTGAGGAGCCAGATATTGTGTGGGCGGTTAAGGAAACCATTTCAATCTGTGGAGGTGCGTTGTGTTAGAAGATGGGAACGTTGTGCAAGCTGCATATAACAAAGGGCAAGACTATGAAGGAAGGGCCACAAATTGCTGTCAATGCGTGATAGCGGCAATACAGGATGCGATCAATTGCGAGAATAACGACATACTGAGGGCCGGCAGTGCACTTGCGGGTGGCTTGGCATTCACCGGACAAGGGACGTGCGGTGCATTGGTAGGGGGGGTTATGGTCATCGGGCAGCTCTACGGTAGAACGCGAGAAGAGCTAGACAAAGATGCAACAAACGAAATCGGAGAAATTGACTGGGTAGGCGCAGGCAAGGGTTGGGAGCTCGCTTACGAGCTATTTGAGTGGTTCAGAGCTGAATATGGAAGTATTATCTGTTCGGATATCAAGAAGAAGGTATTTGGTCACAATTATGAAGAGCACATTCGACCAAACAGTCCGGCTCGTTACGCCTTGTCTAAGAAATCAGCAGGATACAAGCGTGGAATATGCCCAGAGGTTGTTGGAAAAGCCGGGCAGTGGGCAACAGAGATTATACTAAGAAAGGGTATTCCCGAGGGATGTACCAAAGGATAATCCTCTGTGGAACAACATAAAGGAGTGACAACGACATGATGCACGATTCTCACAATGCAAGAGAGCTTGAAAGATTGGTCCGTTTAGATACATACCCACTGGCAGTCAAGTTGCTGAAATCGGAGAAGGATATTCCAGAAGCAGCGAACCGCCCCGTAAGGGACTTTGGACATCACCTTTCTTTGTGCCAGGCGTTCTCAATGTCTAGGCGAGAAGGGACTACAATTGCTATGTTAAAGGAAGATATGTGGTGCTTTGAACCGGTCTTGGCATTTGGTCTTGAGAAGCCATCGCTTCGTTTTTTGGAGGGTCACAACAGGTTCCCACATGATGTGGAGACACTGCAGGCTGGAGCCAATTATGCGCAGAACTTTCCGCGCCTGGAAACAGGTAAGTATATCGGGATCATGTCTGCGCCGCTGGAAACTGTGGATTTCTATCCCGATCTGGTCATGATGTACTGTACGTCAGCGCAGCTTACCCTGCTACTTCTTGGGATTGCCTACAAAGATGGATTTGACGTGACCAGTACGCTATCAGGGCATGCTGCCTGTGTGTATTCCGTTGTACCGGTGCTGCAAACGAGGAAATGTCAAGTGGCAGTCCC
>Ga0307427_1000325_pt1 | contig 31514 bp, 19 predicted proteins | sample SalMarWE160190MG_FD_202162 | JGI IMG/M metagenome (GOLD analysis project Ga0307427, IMG submission 202162) | Salt marsh sediment microbial communities from the Plum Island Ecosystem LTER, Massachusetts, United States - WE1603-190 | ecosystem: Environmental > Aquatic > Marine > Intertidal zone >...
GGTCAGCACTATCGTTAACGAGAGGATGAATGTTTTGTAACGCATGGTCGTTTCCTTTCTTGGGGTTCAAGCGTGTAACTGCTTACTCCACTAGCACTCACTGACTCACCTGCTTCATCACATACCACGGCGACTGCCCGCCAACGGGATTTCTCGTGCTGAATCCGCCGGCTTCGATAAAGAGGTAGTCGTCGCCGCCGATCTTCTTCACGACCATCTTCAGGGCTTCGTATCGGGTAAGATCCATCAACACGTCACGGGACCAGATCGACATCGGGTCGTCGGTCTGACCATCGTCCTTGAAGGTCATCGTTCTGAACCGGGCCCCACCGGCCTTCTTCTGCGTCCCGGGCGTGAACTCGCCGATCGTCTTGACCACGTCAACGGTTCTCCAGGTGCCGAGGACCTTCTCGTTGGCGACAAACTTCCCGTCATAAAGGAACTTGTCGTTTTCGCTCTGGAATTCCCGACGTCTTCGCCTCGATCAGCCTCTTGCCGTTGATGTAGATGATGTGTCCGCCGCCGTTGCCGACGTGGTTGCCGTCATTCACGCGCAACCGGTAGCGATGGCCCTCCTTCGGCGGAGGGATCTTGAACGTCCCGCGCAGAAGCAGGACCTCCTTGTCCCACAGCGTGTTCACTCTCGTGGCGCCGTAACAGCCCGGCCCGGTGCACGTGTCCGAGCATTTTGGAGTAGGCTGCTGGGGAATCTTGCCGTCATACTGTCCGAAAGCGCCCCTCCCTTTCCTCCAGCCGGCCTCGGCGGGATCGAAGTCTATCGCGTACCAGTTCTCCATGCCCTTGGGCAACGTCACGTCGCGGTAGCGCGTGATGAGCTGGTCCCAGGGCACCCGCTCGGCGGGAATCGGGTCGAACGTATGGTAGGACCACTCGGCCTGGCGCAGGTCGGCGAACATATGCCACCCGTACTCGCTGATGCCGGCCCTCTGGTGGAGGGCCGCAAGCTGATCGATCCTGTCGCTTCTGCCACCGGGGTACCCCGAGTGCACCTCGGCGGCCGCCAGCCTCCGCAACGGCTCCCGGTTCCTGCCGACGTGCTCGGGGATCAACTCGTTCAGGATGATCGGAGCGATCGCCTTCTTGAGCTCAGGGCCGAATCGGTCGGGATCCGCGCCCAGGAAAAACTGCTTGTACGGCAGGGGCTCTTGAGGAAAACGTCTCCCGGCGACTTCATAGAGCACGTCCAATCCCCCCGGCACTCCCGCAAGCGTCCTGGCCATCAGCTCCAGGTTCGCCTCCAGGCCCTGGGTGACGAGGACGTCGGTCTCGCCGTCTCTCGTCAGGTTCGGGTAGGCCGAGTAGGCCTCGCCGAACGTCATCGCCGCCAGCTTCTGCACCTTCGGGGTGGCGTTCTGCAGTCGGCTGAGCAGGGCGGGAACGTGCTGGTGGACGCCCCAGACCTGGTTGTGCCCGATCACCTCGCCGACCACCGGCAGGACCTTCAGGGCGCATCGCTCGTCGACGACCGCCGGGGTCAGGGCATGGATCGCGGCGCTCTGCAGCCACCAGTCGCGCTGCTCGAGCCACGGCAGGATCACACCGACGTGCGGCACGACGTCTTCGGCCTTCGCCAGGCCGAGGACCTGCAACGCTCCGTCCACCACCCACCAGGATTCGGCGGGGTCGCGGATGAGCGTGATCAACGCCGCGGCCAGATCACTGGGCAGTTCCTTCGCCGGCTCCGAGCGCCGCGCTCGATGCGCCGCGTAGATGGCGCCCACGCCGGCCCGGCGGACGCGGGGGTCGGCGGACCGGAGCATCTCCAGCATCGCGGCGATATCGACAGCTTCCCGTGCGACCGGGCCGCCCAGATGGTTGACCTTGACCCCCGCGAGCTTGCAGGCAGCGTGATGGCGGATGCCGTGGTCCTGGTGGTGCAGGTACGACCACATGGTCTCACTGTTGGCATCGGCGGCATAGAGCCGCCCCATGATCGGCATGGACGAACCGTTGGCCAGCGTTTCGGCGTCGATATCCGGCGACTTGCCGGCCTTGTCCCTGGCCGCCTCGAGCGACAGGAAGGCGTCGTCGGCTTCGGTGCCCCAGATGCGCGCGGGCAGCTTGTACTTCTTCGAGAATCTCGACGGCGGCGCCCCGGTGATGCGCAGAGTCTTGCGCGGGATGGTATAGGCCAGGGCGTAGCCGTTGCCCCACTGCGTGTTGTCGTAGCGCGCTCCGCCGAGGATGCCGAACGACCCGTCCCAGCGACGAGACAGGTCGTAATGCCACCTGCGGTTGTCCATGAACTCGCGGTACTTCTTCGGGCTCTTCTCGCAGAGCAATCCCATGGCGGCGCTGCGCCAGATCTCGCCGCCGCCGCCGGTGTGCCCGTGGAGCATGAAGGAGGTGCTGTAGAAGCTCTTGACCGCGCTGACGTCGCGCGCCCTGGCGTAGAGCGAATTCTCGCCGTCCGGCGTGAGCGAAGCCGCCGCCGCCATCATGAAGGCCAACATCCCGGTCTTGCCGTTGTCGACGAAGCCGGTTTCCGGTCTATGGTTGCCGTAGGGGTTGTTCCCCCGACCGGCAAAGCGGTAGAAATGCTCGATCGCGCCTAGCAGCATCCGATCGGGGACTTTCACCCCGCACTCCTTGGCCAGCACGACGAACGTCGCGCACGGGGTGCCTCCCGCGTTGAGATGGCCTCCGCCCATATAGCGGAAATTGCCCTTCCCCCGACAGGCCCAGCCGCCCAGGTAGTAGGTCTTCTCGGCGGCGTCCACCGAGCGTTGGATGGCCGGAAGAACCGACTGGTCGCCCGTGCGCAGATAGTACTCACACAGCGGGATGCCGCCGTAGCCCAGGTACCAGGACGCGTAGCCCGACAAGCCGGACAGTCCTCTCGCCCATCGGCACACGACCTCCAGGTCCTTGTCCTCGCCGGTGGACAGCAGGAAGCGCATCCCAATGTTGCGGATGGTGCCGCGAGCATTGCCGCCCTTGGCCAGGTAGTCGGCAAAGTTGCGGACGATCTTGTCCGACTTGGGACAATCCAGCGGCCAGGTGTCGCTGTAGGCGCCGAGCACGGGAATCTTGACGATTACCTGCTGCGCTTTGGCGTTGGGCTGGTCTTTGACCATGAACTCGAGCACGCCATCGGTCGCCTCGGCCTCTGCCAGGATCTGACCCAACTGGATTCGCGGATCGATGTCCTTGAGTTTCTGGCCGTTGATCGTCTCGATGATCTGGCTCTTCTTCAGCTTGCCGGTGGCTGCGGCCGGCGAGCCTTCCTCAATGCTGTGGATCTTCATTGCGAAGGCCGGCTGGACCAAGTCGATCCCCATGCCCACCGGGCCGAAGCGCTTGATGGTCTGAAGGGATTTCGTTTCCGACGGCCGAGTGGAGAAGAGCGCGGGGCGCTTGTAGAACGAGGTCTCTCCCGCCGCTGCGAGCCCAAAGGTCAGGATGGCTGCCGCCAGCGCAAGCAGCGCGATGGTCGCCGAGTGTCTGCTGTTCATCGTCATTCGGCCTCTCTCGCCATGTCACTCGTGGTCATTCGTGGTTCTCGTCACCCGCCAGCCCGAGCATCGCGTCGGCGAAGGCGCCGCCGTTCCTCTCCGGACACGCCCGCCGCGCTCGGCCGACACTGTACATGGACGCCTTGGCCGCCGCTAGTCGGGGAGCGACCCGCGGCGCCGACGCGCGATCCACGTGACCGAGCGGATGACGGCGTAAGGGAAGGCCGCTGTGTGACGGAATCGCCAGGTGCCACCGTAGATGGTCGGGGGAGGCAGCCAACGCGACCTCCCCGCCGCGCGACCGGGGCCATGGATCAGCATTGGCGGTACTCATGTAGGGACCTACCGGTCGCTTGGGCGGGTGGAGAAGAGCGGCGGGCCCTTGTAGAAGGAACTCTCTGCTGCCGCGGCCACACCGCATACGAGGAGGGTCGCCGTGAAGGCGAGTCGTGTCACCGGTTTTTTCCGGCTCATGATTCTCTTCCGTGTGTTCATTGTTGTTTGTGCGCGTGCGAGCACGCACCCTACCGTGCCTCCTCGTCCAGACAAAGCACCGATCCGTCCTTCAGGGCCACATAGAGCTTCCCATAGGCGACAGCCATACCTTCGTAGACGGTCGGTGATGGAAGCCGCAACTCAGACACCTTCTTGCCGTTCGGCGTGGCGAGACACCAGAGGTTTCCGCCTCGCTTCCCTTGCCATTTCTCGAGTGCTTCGACGGTCGTTTCGTTTCGGATCGCCGGCGGACCTGCCACGTAGAGCAAGTTCTCGGTCAGGACGATGGAATTGACGTAGAGGTCGGGATCATGCTGCGACCAGTCATACTTGATGGTGCTCGATAGCAGGGACTTCTTCAGCCGCGTGAGTTCCTCCGTGTCGGTAGCTTCGGTGTGGATGAGCACATCGTGTGAGGAGAGGTCGATGATGCGCCCGCCCTTCTCCCATGGCGGGTCCCGCTTGCGGTCGGTCTTGCTTGCTCGATAGATGTGCCACTCCAATCTTCTCACCCAACGATGAAGGTGTGGCAGACGCGAGAATCCGAAGGCGTGCGTCTCGTTGAATGCCAACATCTTGCCGCCGGGCGCAAACCGGGGCGGCTGGTGGTTCTCCATATCGCCGCCCGAGTAGTTCCTGCCGAAGAGCATCAAGGTGCGGTGAAATCCCGAGTCGTCGAGGAACCCGCTATTGACGAACAGGTGAGCGCCCTCGCCGACCTGGGAGGTGGCCCGCCGCATGGCCTCGACGACAGGGCGGGAGCAGTCGAGCTCGAAACGCTGCGTGTTCATGAAGATGCTTCGGCCGTCAGAAGAGAGGATGTCGGGATTGCTCGCCGGCAAGGTCCGGTTGGCCATCTTGTCCTCAATCAGGCCGTCGCCGGTCGGGTCCGTCTCGTCGAGGATCTCTTCATGCAGCAGCTTGCCCGTCTTAACGTCGAGGCATACCAGTCGCATGCCGCCGTCCAGGAAGGCCGAACGACCGGCCACGCAGTAGACCCTTTGGTCGATCACAAGAGGGCTGCCATGGACGGGCCAGACGGATTCCAACTGCTCCCTGGCGAGCAGATACCGCTCGACCGGCGCGACGCGGTACCGCCACGCCCGTTCGCCGTTTGCGGCATTCAAGCAATAGAGGTGCCCGTCTCTTGATCCGAACAGCACTCGGCCATGTGCGATCGCCGGGGGCGAATCGATGCGTGCGCCGGCGATATACGTCCACGCATGTCGCCCTGACGATGCATCGAGCGCATGTAGCACATGCGCGTCTTTGTCAGCGACGAACAGCGTCCCGTCCGCAACGGTGATTGCGGACAAGTTGTTGCCGATCTTCGTCGACCACAGCGTCTTCAGGCCGGTGGCGAGCGTTGCCTTGGAAAAGCAACTTCTGGCATTGTCATGCCGAAATGTGGGCCACTCCTCGGATGGCCCAGCCGGCTGAGGCGACGACGCGACCGGCGTCTCGTAGGCCGGGCCCTTTTGCAGTCTTTCCGACGCCGGTGCCGGCGCCTCGGCCTCTTGCGCGGCGGGGGCGAGGGCGTTGAATCCGCGCAGCAGCGACTCCGCGTAGCAAGCACAGGGGTGCTGCGGCTGGTAGATCAGGCCGTTTGCCGGCAGGGTTCCGTAGATGCAGGCCCCGCGTACCCAGTGGTTCATCGATTCCCAGCCGGTCTTCGGGCTGATGAACTCGATGCCTGTGCGGCCCGAGACGATGTACTGCTCTGTCGCCTTGGAACGATGGCAGCGTTGGTGGAACCAGTAGATGTCCTTGCGAGGCTTGAACTGGCGCTTGATCTCGCCTGTGTGCAAATCTCGACCGGTCCAGGTCCCGGCGTCTTTGCTCCCCATCATGATTCCAAGCCAGACCAGGCCGTCGACGACGAGGATGTCCTTGGGACACTCGAAGCCGGTCGAATGTTTGTGCGTCTTGTAGCTCCAAAGCACCTTGCCGTCCACGGCAGACAGTGCGGTGAATGTGCGCAGATTGTTGGCCGCGGCCGAGGAACTCGATCTCCTGTATCCCGGCTGATCATCGCCGCCCCAAAACAGCACCACATCCTTGTGAACGGCCAGCGTCGGGGTGGTCGCGGTGGCGATCACGCCGTCGAGAGCAACCGGTTCGCTCTTGAAGATCTGCCTGCCGGTCCTGCAATTGAATGCTCGGATACACTTGCCATTGTGAAAGAACACGCCCCTGTCCGAAACGGCAAAAGACATGGGCGCCACGGGTGTCTTGTGTCGCCACAACTCGTTGCCCGATTCGGGCTCGACGGCACGAATCCATTTCTCTTGTCCTGCCCAGGCGTTTTCGTCGGAGTAGCGATGCCCTGTCTGATACAAGGTCGGAGAATCCGTCGTGATGAGGTATAGAACTCCGTTGTGGTGCAGGATCTCCTCGCAGGCAGCGGTCTTCTCCAGTCTTCTGATCGTCCGGCCGGTGGCCGCGTCGATCACCGTGACGCCCTCATCCAGGTTGGCGGCAACGAACAGCCTGTCGCCCACGGCCACAAGGCGTCGCGTCATTTGTGTCGGCCCGCTCTTGTATCGGAATAGCGGCGAGACCCATCGCTTGAAGGGGCGCTTCCACAAAATCTTCCCGTTGTAGGCATTCCGAGCGATCAACTGCCAATCCGGGGGCAAGAAGAGCGAGACGTGCGGCCCTTCATCGAGCAGGTAGAAGATCCTCCCGGCAGCCGTGACCATGGTCTGAAAGCCGGAGACCGCTTCATGATGGCGCGTCCATGACGGACCGCCGGTCCACTGCAGCCTCTCGGGAGGGCCGGCCACACGGTCCTTGCTGACCGACCCGCCGCTCGCATCGTACAGCGCATGCGTCCACTCATCGGTGTTCTGCGGGCGTTCCTTCACAAAGTGCTGCCATGTGTCGCCCTTGTGGAAACAGGCTTTGCCCCCGGGGCGCAGGGCTCGATTGCATTCCTCAAGAGCGACCTTTGCGCCGTTGTCGAGCAGGATGGCGTCGATCGAATTGTCGACAAACGGTAGAACGCCGCCGCGCCATAGGGCCACGGACACGGGGCCGTATCGACCGGCTTCGACAATCCGTTCTCTGGCTGCCCGAATCTTGTCAGGATCGCGATCCAATCCGCGCACCACCCAGGCGCCGGCCTGTCCGAGCTTCAGCGTGTTCCTGCCGTCTTCGCATCCGACATGGACGACAACGCCGCCGTCCAAGCCGTCTCGCACGGCCTGGGCGGCCGGGTGCACGGCCCCGGAGGCGCCAAGAGCAGATGCCGCAAGAAACAAGAATCCAGTGAGAAAGAGGAGGCCGCCAACGCCCGACCGGAAAGAGGGTATCTCTCGCAGGGGGTTTCTCGAACGGGTCGGTCTCAATTCAGTCAGCGGCATAGTGAACTGTCCTCTCCCCGCAGGTGGTCGAGATCGAATACCCTCGTTGGCTCGGAACTCCGTTTGAGCGCTCGTGCAATCAGCGACGCCGCATCATTGAGATCTCACACTGCCGGCTCTGGCCGGACTCCTTGCCACTGCTATCTAACCGGCCTCAGCGTGAAGTCCTTAATGGTCAATCCCTTGACCGGCTCGTTGCGCGAGAAGCGAAGGACATTCTGGCCCTTGACCAGCGAGACCTCGACCGGTTGAGTCTTATCCCACATGCCGACGGTGAAAGGCATCGCGATGTCGGTCGGCTCCTTGGCATCGTTGGCCGCGACCAGGAGGTGCTGATCGGCGCTGGTCGTTACCACCCGCGCGCTGAGCGCATATTTCCCGGCTGCCGGCGCCTCGAAGGTGTATTCGAACTCCTCGGGTTTCCCCAACCTGTTGTAGTGCAACTGCATCCCGCCCAGGTAGCTCTTCATGAAGACGATCTTCGCCGTGCTGTTCATCGGTTTACTGCAGGCCACGACCGGAATCGTGATCACCCCGTCCTGTCCGACGTCGATCTTCCTGTCCGCCTCCGTCATGGTCACTGCTTCAACGGCATCCTTCTCCTTGGATTCATTCGCCTCGCCAATGTCCTCGCCCACCGCGGCCAGCGCCACCGCCTTGGCCTCTTCAACAATCGCCCGCTGCCGGTAGAGCGCCACGCCATTCCAGAAGCCGGACGCCGCGGCGTTGAAACCGAAGGCCCTCTTCTCGCCAAGGACCGCGCCCACCCACTGGGCACGCTGCACCTGCAGGAAGGCCGCCTCGACCTCCCTGGCCTGCGTATGCACCACGAAATCGATGTCCTGGCCATACGCGGTCCAGCCCCACCCCCAGGTGGCGCCAAGGTTGATCACCCAGCCATCGGGCGTCCAATGACACAAGGCGGCATGGCCACGCTGGGGACGGGCCAGGGTCGGGATGCCGAAGCTGCGCAGGATGAAACGTCCGAAGAACGCGCGCCGACCACACACGCCACCATTCATAATGATATTCTGGTACCGTTGCAGCGAGGGGAGGTCCTTCTTGTTATCCTTCGACCCGTACTTGACGTCGGTCTTGACGGCTTTCACATAACGCCAGCGATAGTCCGAAGTGGAGATGTGGTCGGGCCGGTAGTTCCGGAGCATCTCGCGCCCCCAGGCAAGAATATGATCCGGCTCATTGCCATTGACGACCATTCGATAATCCCAAACGGCCAGATCCTTGAAGCCGGGATCCAGCTCGCCATCCAGGAAAGCCTTCTCGTAATGCAGGTACCGCTTCACTGGATCCACCGTGGCCGGAGCATCGGTCTCGGACTGAGGGTTGCTCTGCGCAATCGGCACCGCATGCTCCAGGCTGATGCCCAGCGCCAGCCGCTGCAAAGTGCCATTCCTGGCCTTCGCGCTCGCCTTCTGGATGTCGGTGTAGATCTTCATTGCCTGGCCATACTTGCCACCCTTGGCTCCGTCCGCAATGACCATCTGCTTCATCAGATCAGTATCCGCCAGCAGCTTCTCGAGCAGCGCCTCCTGCTCTTTCCCCTGCTGGGCGACCTCCGCCAGGCCGCGCGGCGTGGCCTCGGCCAGGACGACGTATTTCACCAGTGGCGCGTCCAGTTTGTCGCTCGCCAGAAACTTCTCCAAGTCCGTCAGCATGGCCTTGGCCGGCGCCAGCGCATTCGTCGCCGCCAGCGCGAGGGCCTCCTTGGCGGCACGGTAAGCCTTTGCCGCCGCCTCCTTGTCCTTATTCTTGACTTGAGCCTGCTTCGCCTTCAGTTCGGCCGCCGTCGCCGCCGCCTCGTCCTGATACGCTTTCAGGAAGGCGGCCTTCTGCTGCTCGTCAACCTTCGGCAACGCCTTCTCAATCTCAGCCTGCAGGGCCTTGAGTTGATCCGAGTAGCGCGCGAGCAGCTTCTGCCCGGCAGCGTTCAATTCCATTTCCTGCACCGCCTTTTGCTTGGCCGCCCATACGCTCGATGCCCCGATCGCCATGGCGATCAGCGCCCCACAGATACCTGTCATCGTCTTGGCTCTCATTGCTTCGTGTCCTTTCCTTTTGTCACTTTATCCGGGATTTCCTGGATAACCTCTCGCCGACGATCACCGTCGGCCTTTCTGAAGATTCTAACCGCGACTGCAACATCCGGTTCCGCCTTTCCCGCTGGATGACGGGACCATCGGGCCGTTTCCGGGCCATGACGTCGCCCAAGCCGACCCCTGCAGAGGCGTCCGTTGCCAATCCGCACAGACCGTCCCCGTCGCCTCAGCGTCCTCCGGCTGTTTCGTCCGTCGTTGGGGTCATCGCGGCACCGTCTCCGGCAGGCGCAGCCGTCGAATCCGCTCCAGAATCGCCCGGAACAGTCGCTTGGGCACGGCCACTTCTGCCATCTGGAAGATTACGTACCGCGCGTGCGTGACGACCTTCGCTCCAATCTTGATGACCTTCTCCCGCAGCGTCGTCAGCGACCAGTGCTTCACGGAGCGAGGCAACGCCAGCCGACGCAGGAAGTTGCCCAGGTTGTACGCCAGGGCGAACAGTTGGAGGCGGATCTGGTTGTCCACGAAGTCATGGCAGGACAGGTGGTCCACTTCACCGCGTTCTTGCCCTCCTTGATCCACTGCTCGGCCGTGCCGCGCCCGTTGTAAAACTTCACCACCTGCCAGGGCTTCCGGCGCAGGTTCGTCACGATGAAGCCGACCCGGGGGAACAGTTCGCCCTTGTGGTGCTTGATCTTCGCGACCACTCGACGGGGCTTGTCCCAACTGCCGGCCTGGTAGCGGAAGTCGTGATACCAGACTACCGGCTTGTTCGACGGACGGCCCACGGGCCGCGTCAGCAGCGGTTCTACCTCGCGATACAACACGGCGTTGGCCGGAAGGCGGATCGCGTACAGGTAGCGTTCTCCTTCCAGGTACTCGTACAGTTCCGGGCGGGCGAACGCGGCATCGCCACGGAAGAACCGGCGGCTGTCCAGGTCCCGGTAACGCCCGACGATGGGCCCCGGAACCGAAGGCCAGTTGTCGGCGCTGGCCACGTTGCCGTAACGCAGAAGCGCCCGTTCCAGATCACCAAACTGATTGAAGCAGAACAGCGGATGGTAGCACGTGCAGCCGAAGTGTCCGTTGTAGGCCGAGCCCTCCTGCTGCCCGTAGGTCTCGCTGACCGAGCTGTCCATGTGGAGGATGATCTCGGGGATGGGCTTGCGGTGGTGAACGGTGTCGATCCATCGGCCGCACAGGTCCATCACGGCGGGGAGATTCTCCGGTTGCGTGAGCACCTCGGTCTCGAACAGTCCCATTTGGCTGATAGACGCGGCCTGCTTGGTCTTGGCGCGCCCGCCCACGACGTGGCGGATCGTCGGATCGACACTCGTCCGATCGGCGTCGTTGGTATCTTCGTACCCGGCCAAGCGGCTGAAGACCGACTGCCGCAGCAGAAGAAAGAGGCCGGGATCTTGGTTGTGGTTGGCGCCAGGATGAGGATCAACACGACGCCTGCGGCCACTACCAGTAGCGAGGCACCGGCAACGGCCCCCCAGACGTCGTCCACGACCAGTGGCGTCAGGGGGGCTGCGGCTTTCGCGTCGGGTGCTGGAGGCGGTTCGCACAGAGAACGGCGCCGTGATGGCCGGCAACGTGAGGCTGTCCGAGGGTGACATGGAACTGACGCTCATTGACAAGAGCCGGCCTCGAACAGTCGCCTGTGCCCCCTTGACAGACAGCGCCCAGGTGGACGACGTGCTCTACGTCGATGTGCCGTCAGACGAGGCCGGTGCGGATTTCCTGGACTTCATCCAGGCCGCAGCGCGGCAGGTCAACTTTGCGCGCAAGAGCCTGCTCCTGGCAGAGGCCAATGCGGAACGACGGGTCCTGGATCAACAGATTGAACTCGCACGCCAGATCCAAGTCCGGCTGATGCCGAGTCGGGTCGAAGGTATCCCGGGCGTGGACGTTGCCTTCCGCTACGAGCCTGCCATGTGGGTGGGCGGCGACTACTGCGACATGTGGCGCCTGGAGGACGGGCGCCTCGCCTTTGCCGTTGGTGACGTGTCGGGCCACGGACTGGGTGCCGCCATGGTCATGGCCAATCTGCACGCTGCCCTTCGCAACACAATGTCATTCTGCACGCAACCAGGCCAGATACTCCAGCACATCACCCGGTATCTGTGCCGGCATACCCCCGGCAACGTGTTCGTGACGCTGGTCCTGGGTCTTTTCGACCCGGCCAGTGGCCAACTGGAGTACGTCAACGCCGGGCATATCCTGCCCTTCGTCGTTAGCCCGGACGGGACGGTGTCGAAATTGGGTGAACCCAGGCACCCGCCGCTTGGCATCACCGAAAGCGTTTTCGAGACCGACACGATCCCGCTCGCCGCCGGCGAGGCACTCGTCGTCGTGACGGACGGGATCACTGAGGCCGGTGACCGCGATAGTGGCATGTTCGGCACAGAGCGATTGCGCGAGATCTTAGCCGCGGCCGGACCGGCCCCGAGCGATCAAATCGTGGCCTCGGTCGCCGAAACGGCGGCGGACTTTCGTCAGCCTCTGCCTCAACAAGATGATGTCACCGTGTTCGCCATGCGCCGTCTCCCGGACGCCTAGATGTGCAACAGGATGTTCTCCAGAACGGTAAGCGTCCGGGGCGTTGCCACGCGCGCCCGGAAGGGAATCACCTGCAACGGCCAGTCAACGCGCCGAGAAAGCTGGAGCCGGTCGCCGGTCCTCGTCCCGCCACGATGACGGGTCCCAGAGCGCGGCAGGTCGGAAGGAACACCGTTTTGCGGAAACGTTTCAATCATGGCATCTGCCCCCGTGCGCCGTTGCGATGTTTCCGTTGCCCAACGCCGTAAGGCCATCTGTGTCCCCACCTTATAAGAGGACCTCGGAGGGGCTTTTCTTGCAGGATGCCGCGGCTTTTCCGGACGATCAGAAAAGGTCCCTCAGCCGCGCCGCAGATGGCCTTCTATGAAGGGGGTGATTCCGGCTATTCCGTTGGCAGGTAAAAAGGAGGGAAAAGATAAGAAGGAGGAGTGCGCAATTCAGCTGACAACGCAGGAAGGGGAGTTTTTGAAGGACGTTTGGCGACATCCGACCTCGTCGGTTACAGAACGGTACGTTCGTCTCGGTTTCTCTCGCCGTCTGGGTACGATTCTTCAGATTTCTCTTCTTCGTTTTGGTTTTCTTTCTTCTTCTTGGCTTATTCTTTTGAACAAAAGAATTAAAATATTGGAATTAAAAGAGAAGGGAAGAAAAGCATTGGGAGTGAGCAGGGGCGAATCAGATCGCCACGGAGGTCCAGAGCACAGATACTGGGTCAACCGCATGGCCGAGCAGCTTCGCGCCGACGGCTACAAGGTTGCTGAGGAGGTTCCGGTCGGCGGGGGCAAGACGGTCGACCTTGTGGCCTCGAAGGATGGACGGCGGATCGCTTTCGAGATCGAGACAGGCAAATCCGATGCCGCGGCCAATGTTCGGAAGTGCTTGGATGCCGGGATGGACGCAGTGGTCGTCGTGGCCACGTCTGCCGACGTGCGGAGCATGCTCGCCCGGAAGCTCCGACCTCATCCGAGCGTGGATTTATTGACCGGGAGCGAGGCGATCAAGCGGCTCGCCGAACGGTAGCCCCACCCGTGTTCTACTTCGGCATCAACTTTGAGAGGGCTGCTGCCAACGCTTTCAGATTGGCTTTGTCAGTCGTGTAGACGACGGACTTGCCCTGCCGGGTGTTGATGACAAGCCGGCCCATCCGGAGCAGCCCGAGGTGGTGGCTGACCGCGGGCTGTTTCGAGCCGAGGGCCTTGCACAACGCCGTGACGTTCTTCGGGCCTTTCGCGAGATTCTTCAGAATGCCCAGGCGTGTGGCATCCGACAACAAGCTGAACCCTCGCGCCCACTCACGTAAATCGTCCTTCGTGACACGGCCTCTCTTCTTTGCCATCTTTTTCTCTCCGATTGAGCCCTTCGCTAGACTGACGGATAGATGGGCCGCGTGCAAGAAAAAACCGTTCATCCCCGAACGAAACGAAAGCCCGCCGAGCCGATGGGCCTGCGGGCCAGGCGTGGCCGTTGAATCCAAGGGAGAAACTGGGCACGTGCCCAAGCCGGAATAGCCCGTCTCTTGTCCGCGTAGCGCAGACAAGAAAACGAAGTAAGGAAGACAGAGGCTCTGGGCTGCGCGAGTCAGTCGAAAAGTCGCTTCACTTCATCTTGCGCTTACACACCTTCTGTGCCTTGGCGAGATGCCTCGAAAGATCCGGCGGTAGCCATCGTCTGTCGATCAGCATGGCAAACGACTTCTCCAGGTTCTCGTAGGAATGCTCGGTGATCTTGCGATCGTGGTACAGGAGCGCGCTCGCAATGGCCGCATAGTAAATCGCGATGGCGATGGCGTGCTCCGGGCCTTTCTTGCGACCCAAAGGCAGGCCCTTGCCGTAATCCTTGACGGTCTCGAGGACGCTCAATTCTGTGTCAGGGTCCAGAAGCACTTCGCCGAGCGGCTTCCCGGCCAGGGGCAGGAGTTCTCTGCACAACCGCCCCAGGATCACGGGCAGGGAATCCACAACGGCCTTGTCCAAGGGGAGCGGCCCTGCAAGGCGGTCCCGCAAAAGGTCCTCGGTTACCCGGCCGGGGGGCCGCTCATCCTCTGATGCCCCGGCATCCGCCCCGACAGCCAGAAGCCGGCCGATCTGTTCCGGCCCCCAGCCGAATGTGGATTCATTATCCATGGGTCTTCCCTTGCATCCGCCCGGCACTTGGCTCGCCACACAATGTGGCCTGCGCCTACTGCTCCATTACCGGGTACGCAAACCCGCTCACGATGCTGCGCCACCTCGGCCCAGAATCTCCATCAGGTCCCGGATTTCTGAGTCGATCTCCTCGTCCGAGGAAACCGTCTCCCGCATGCGCCGCCGGAAAGCCGTCTGGAACCGGCGCTTGACGGTGATGACCATGTTCGAGGCGGTCTTCTCATCGGCGATCCCGTGCTCAGCACACAGGGCGGAGAGAGAAGGGGGCTCGGCCCCCTCCCTAATCGGCAGAAGGAGCCGGGCACGGAAGACCGCCCAGTGGACCTCCTTGCCGCCGCTGCGGCACTCTTGCTCGAGGTCGGCGAGTGCCTCGTCCAGCAACTTTGAGGCCCAGGCGTAGTGAAACGCCTCCTCGGGCGTGGCCTGGAGGGGATCGGAGATTGCGGGCGCCCCCATCGCGTCCAACCTGGCGAGCCCGCCCTCCGGACTGCGTTTCCCCGCGGATTGCCTGCGGTGAACGTCCTTGGCGTAGTTGTCGAGTGCCGTCAGGAGAAAGGTGCGGAACTTGCCCCTGGTCGGGTCCGCCCGCTCGGCCAAGCCATGCCCCAGAACCTTGTCGCTGAAGAAGCCCTGTGCCAGTTCCTCTGCATCCTGGTGGTTATGGCCCTTGCGGCGGAGGTACCAGTAAACCGGCTTGCTGTATCTGGAGAACAGATCGCCCACTGCCTCGCGGCGGCGGGTGGGGTCGAGCGTTGCGGCGCGAACGATCAGCGACCAGTGCGTGTTCGGGAACGGCTCGTTCAGGCCGCCCATCGCCGGTTTGCCGTCGTGGTTCATTGGTGAGACCGCGTGCGGTAACGTTCCAGCCGTTCCTTTCTGAGTTCTTCTACAGTCTTGGTCCAATCCCGGGCGGGCCAGATCCTCGCGGTGCAATCCTGGCTTGCCGTCACGACGCGCCGGCCGTCGGGGGAGAAGGCCGCAGAAAAGACCGAGGCCGAATGCCCCTTGAGCGTGAGAAGTTCCTGGCCCGCCTCGGCGTCCCAGATCTTCGCCGACTTGTCCCTGCTTGCCGTCACGACGCGCCGGCCGTCGGGGGAGAAGGCCGCAGACAGGACCCAGCCCGAATGCCTCTTGAGCGTAAGAATCTCGTTACCCGTTTCGGCGTCCCAGATCCTCGCCGTGCCGTCCCAGGGTACCGTCACGACGCGCCGGCCGTCCGGGGAGAAGGCCGCAGACCAGACGGAGCCCCGATGCCCCTTGATGAGCGTGAGAAGTTCCTTACCCGTCTCGGCGTCCCAGACCCTCGCCGTCTCGTCGTCGCTTGCCGTCACGACGCGCCGGCCGTCGGGGGAGAAGGCCGCAGACCAGACGAAGCCCGAATGCCCCTTGAGCGTGAGAATCTCCGTGTCGGAGAGGTAGGAGAGCCGCCCCCATTCCCAGCCGCGAAGTTCCGTCGGGGCGTTCCCCAACAAGCGTTGTGCCTCGTCAAACAGGCCATCCCGAACGCGGATTTCCGCCAGGGCGATGGTGTTGGCGTAATTGAACCGCTCCGCCTTCCTGCGCTCCTCCTGCTCTCTCCGTCTTGCTGATTCCACACGGACGTAGGAGAACACCGCCATGCCGATCAGAAGGGCAAGGACACCACCGGCAATCGCCGTGGGTACGCGATACTTGCGCAGCCGCTTGCGCAGAAAGTAGACCGTGGTCGGTTTTCTGGCCGCCAGCGGCTCGCCCGTGAGGTAGTTCCGGATGTCCTCTGCCAAATCCCCCGCCGCCGCGTACCGGGCATCCGGGTCGTGGGCCAGGGCCTTCAGCAGCAGCGCCTCCAGTTCCTTGTCAATATCCTTGCCGACCTGACGGGGACGACGGACCTCCTGCCCGGCAATCCGCGCCAGGAGCGCGTCGCGGCCACCCGCATGGTCGTGCGGGAACTCGCCCGTCAGCAGGCGGAACAGGATCACCCCCAGACCGTACACGTCCGATCGCGTGTCCACCTGGCTTACATGCCCGGACGCCTGCTCCGGCGACATGTACGCCGGCGTCCCCGCCACGTAGCCTTCCACCGAGAACATCAGCGCCGCTTCGCCCTCCAGGAACGCCTTCGCCAGACCGAAGTCCACGACGTGCGGCTGGCCATCCTCGGTCACCAGGACGTTCGACGGCTTCAGGTCCCGATGGATCACCCCATGCTGGTGCGCGTGCTGGACCGCACGGGCCACCTTCCCTACGAGTTCGAGGATCTCGCGCTGCGTCAGATGGTGCTCTTCGACGTACCGGTCCAGGTGAACGCCCTCGACCAGTTCCATGGCGTACCAGTACACGCCTTTGTAGAGGCCGCTGTCGTAGACCCGGGCGATGTTGGGATGCTGGAGGCTGGCAGCCAGTTCCACCTCCCGCTCAAAGCGGGCGCGGGCCGCATCCGAGAGCAGGGCCGTGGCATGAGGGAACTTCAGGGCCACTTCCTGGCCGGTGCTCAACTGCCGCGCACGCCAGACCTGGCCCTGGCCGGCTTCGCCGAGTTTATCGCGGACCTCGTAGCCTTCGATCTGCGGCGGCTGTGCGCCTTCCTCGCCGCCCCGATCCGGCCCGCCGGGGCTGAACGTCGGTAACTGGCTGTCAGACGGTGGCTCGGTCATCAAACGTCCCTTTCGGGCACATGGCCCCGAACCTCGGTGGAGCGACTGTGGCAGCGACCATGCGCCACCTTCCACCTCAGGATACGTGTTCTTGGCAGCCGTGCTGCGCAGCCGATTCCTGCTTGCCCGGCAATGTGTGGCAACTGCCCCCGCTGCTGCGGAGACCCACCGCGCAATGCCCTGCACACTCGAGCCTGAACTGCGCTATCCGCCGGTCTGCCGGACGGTTTCGCTTCCGCCGTCCGAACAGCCGACAAACAGGCCCTTGGCGGTGCCGCCGGCCGAAACCAGCGCCGTGCCCGCGTTGTTCAGATTGGCGTTCTCGGCGCCATTCGGCACGCCGTTGTCCCAGTTGCCGGCGTCGAACCAGTCACCGACAGTAGGTGGAGGTAGAATCCAGTACGTGTCGTCGGCATCGGCGGTCTGGGCTGCCAAGCCCGTCGCCACAAGGGCACAACCGATAATGACCGCCCTTTTCAGCACTCGCGTTTTCATCACCTTTTCCTTTCATGCCATGCGGTTCAAAGAAACGGGGAGACTGGCCATCAGGCCCAACCTCCCCCGGTTTGCTGATGCTGGTTTTGTGGTTACTCTGTTACTCCGTCCCCCTGTTACTCCCTCACTTCGTCACTCGTCTTTTTCTCATCCAAACCGCCGCCAGCCCGGCGGCCACGAGCGAAAGCGTCGCGGGTTCGGGGACCGGCCGGCCGTTCAGAATCGTGCCGCCCAGGTTCGTGAACGTGCCGTCGTAGTAGAGGTGAAAGTCGTTGAGGTCGAGCGTCGAGTCGGCCGTCAGTGTCAGGTCGTGGACGTACAGGGCTTCGTCGAATCCCCCGGGGCCGCCGCGGTTGCCGTTGTCCCAACCGTCCAGAAGCCGGAGCCGGGCGTCCTGCGCGCCCCCGATGACGAGGTGGTCGAGCACGAAGTTCTCTTGGAAGCCTTCGGGCACGAGCCCGCGGTCGTATCCGGCGATCTCGGCGCTGCTCCACTCGTCGGTGCCGCCCTCGAAGACGAGTTCGAGGTTCGCGAGCCGCGCCACGGCCGTCTCGTCCTGGGACAGGTTCCGGAAGGCCGAGCCCGTCATGTGGACCGACGTGCCCTCCACCGCCGTCAGGGCGCCCTGGGCACCGATGACCCACGCCTCGCTGATCTTGACGATGCCCTTGGGCTCGGTCAGGGCGAGAAGCCCGTTTCCCTCGGTCGCCCCCAGGTAGAGGGAGGCGGCCGTCAGGGAGGCCCGTCCCACCTCCAGGCGGCCGGTCGAGCCGGCGAGATGCCCTACACGGATGGTCCCGGCCATCAGGTGCCCGCCGCGGGCGATCAGATCCGCCGGGGCCTCGTACCCGACGATCAGTTCTTCGTCGACCGAGAGGACCTCTCCGGCGTCGATCTCGAACAGTGCAGCCTGCTGCCCCCCGAGATGGCCGAACTGGAGGTTCCCGCCGAACTCCTTGATCGGCCAGTGGGCGGTGTCCATCCGGTTGATGCGCAGTGTGCCCCCCGCGGCATCAAGGATGTAATTCTCGCCGATCACGTTCAGCGTGTCGGCGATGACCAGGGCCTCGCCCTCGACCCGCAGCATGCCCGAGGCGTTGCCGGTCACCTTCACGGTGCCGTCGCGGGCGTCCAGGACGCCCCCGGAGAGGCTGGAGGGGTCTGCCTGGTCGTAGTTGCTTAGCCAGAACTGCGTGCCGACGGACAGGTACCCGCCCGTCTGCCGAAACGTGCTGTACCCGTTGAGTTCGACCGTGTCGACGGAGAGGGTGCCGGCGTCGGCCAGGGTATAGCGGCCGCCGTTCATGGTCAGGCCTTCGCGGACGACGACCGTCCCGCCCGTTTGGTCGATCACGGGGCGGCCGCCGACCCAGGCGGTCATGTTCATCTGGCGTGCCTCGAGCCGGCCGGCGGTGATCGACCCGTCGTGTTCCGTCGCCGAGACCGTCCCGTCCCCGAGGTCCACATCGCCGCCATCGAGGGTCACGTTATCGGCCAAGTGGATGGCCGTGGTGGCGCGGATGGTGCCGGAGGCGTGCACGTGGTCCTCGATGGTGCCCCGGCCGCTGAAGCCGGTGCCGGCGGGCATCTCGATCGTCTCGTCCGCAAAGTCGGTCAGGCCGGCGCAGGAGAAGAGCGCGAGGTCGGTGTCCGGGTCGAAGCCGGCGGGGAAGATCACGAGCGAGTCCGGGCCGACCACGAGGGAGCCGGCGGCGGTGTTGGTGAACTCGCCCCGGCCCAGGTTCACCAGGCCCGAGGCGATGATGGTGCCGGGGCCGCCGGCCATGTCGATGGTGGCGGCATTGTCGATGCTGTCGGCGACGTGCAGGCTGCCCCCGCTGAGACGGAGCACGCCGGCCCGCACGGTGGCGAGATGGCCGGCGATGTTCAGGCCGCCGCTCTGGGCGAATGTGGCGACGGAACTGACGTCTTCGTCTCCGATCTGTTCCACCAGGGCGGAGAACTGGCCGCCGGTCATTGTGTAGGCTCCGTTTCGGAACGTAAACGTTTCGGCCACGGTGTGCGCGCCGCCGGTCTGCGCGAAGGACGTGGCGTCGGACCACAACCCGACACGCTCGTTTGCCGCCGACAGGGTCCCATCGTCCAGCCGATAGGCACCGTAGAGCGTCAGGTCATCGGTCCTGTTCGAGCCGCCTTCCTGAACGAATTCGGCTGCCGAATTCACCTTCTCAGCGGAGGTTGTCAACGAGCCGCCGGTCAGCGTGTAGGAGGCGGTGTTGTTGTAATCATGCCCGAGGGCGAGCGTACCACCGACGACGAACTCGCCGCCGGTCTGGACGAAGGCCGGCGGTGCGTGGTAGCCGGAGATCTTCACCGCCTCGGCCTCCAGTTCGCCGCCGCCCAGGACGTAAGTCCCTCCCTCGCCCAGGTTGAGGTTCGTCTCTACCGTCGCTTCTCCGCCGTTCTGGGTAAAGGTGCCAGGGGTGTCGCCCCCAACGGTGATGCGTTCGGCCTCGAGCGTGCCGTCGTCCATCCCCGAGATGTCGTTCCGCACGGTCAGGGCGCCCGTGCCGAGATGGGCGTGGGCCGACGAGTGTTTGAGGAACAGACCCGTTTCCAGGTTGATGGCCGTGGTGGCGGCCAGCCAGCCGTAACGGATGTACACATGGTCCTCAATCGTGCCTCGGCCCCGAACGCTCCGGCTGCCCAACTCCGGCCGATACAGTTCCAGCGTGCTGCCGGCATAGTGGACGAGCCCGTCGTGAACGAACGAGGCAAGGTCGGTCGCGGGGTCGAAGCCGGCCGGGAAGATCACGAGCGAGTCCTCGCCGACGAACAGCGAGAGGTTCTCGGTCCCGGCGAGCGAGCCCCGGCCGAAGTTGACCAGCCCGCCGGTCATGAGCGTCGTCGCCGTCCCGCCGAAATCCATGAGACCGGCATTATCGACGCTGTCGGCCACGGTCAGCGACCCGCCGGTCATGCGGTACGTGCTGCCCTCGCCGATGGCGAGGTGGCCCGTGCCGTGCTGGCCGCCCGTTTGCGTGAACGCGGCGACGCACCCGCCGAGGAAGGTTTCGCCGGCGCTGAGCATCCCGTCGTGGAGTTCGTAACAGCCACCGTCGTACGTGTCCGCAGCCACCTCGAGGCGTGTCCTGGCGGCCACGGTGCCGCCCGTCTGGCGGAACAGGCCGGCGGCAGGACCCCGGTCCGACACCCGCAGGACGTCGGCCGAGAGCGACCCGCCCTGCATTTCGTACAGGCCGGCGCCCAGCCAGAGTTGCTCGTTGACCCAATGGGTCCCGCCGCTCTGGACGAAGACGCCGGGCCCGCCATCGGAACGGGTATTGATGCGTTCCTCATCGGCGGTGAGGCGGCCGTCGGCCAGTTCGTACAGGCCGGCGGTGTTGTTGCCGAGGTTGAGCAGCCGGAGGACGTCGACGGAGCCGCCGTTTTGGCGAAAGACGCCGTGGGTTCCCTCGTCGCGTTCCTCGCCGCCTCCGACGCCGAGTACGCCCACCACCAGCGCCGCCGGTCCGGTCAGGTCATACGTCCCGAGCGCGCCTTCATAGGTTCCAAGGGAGAGGTGGTCGGCGACGAGCCGGCCGCCGGTGTGCACGACGGCGCCGATGGAGTCGTAGCCCCCACCGACGCTCACGAGGTAGGTCTGGAGATCGCCGCCGGCCAGGACGTAGGTTCCGCGGGCGTCCCGTTTCTCGGCCATCAGGAGCGTGGCAAACTCGCCCTCCAGTTCGACGCTGCCGCCGGTCTGGGTGAACCGGCCGACGGCGCCGTAGCCGACGGCCAGGTCGTTGGCGACGAGGCGGCCGCCGTCGATGCCGGAGACCTCGTCGTCGACGTGGAGTTTGCCTTCGCCGAGGTCCAGTTCACCGCCGCCGGTGACCCAGGCGCCGCGGATGAGGTCGAGACCCTCGCCCTCCTCGGCGGCGAGGCCGCCTTCGCACCGGACGAAGTCGTAAATCGTGCCGCGGGCGGCCGGGACGTGGACGTGGCTCGGAACCACGAGCGGCGACCCGACCTGGTGCACGACGCCGCCACCGGAAAGCGAGCCGAACTCCGCATACGGGTCGAAACCGGCGGCGAAGATCAGAAGGGAGTCCGGCCCGGCGGTGACGCGGGCCGAACCCGTGCCGGTCAGCGTGCCGTGGGAGAAATCCACGAAGGCGTCGCCGATCTCGATGTCGAGGGCGGCATCGCCCAGGTCCAGATCGCCTTCGAGCAGCCACAAATGCCCGACCGAAAGGCCGCCGCCGGTCATCGTGTACGAGCCCTTCTCTCCCACCAGGAGCCGGTCGGTGATGTTCGTGCCGCCGGCCTGGACGAACGCGCCAGTGGGGAACTTGTCGCTGTAGGGCATGCCGATGCGCTGCTCGGGAGCGGTCAGCGTGCCGGCGTCGAGTTGATATAGGCCGTTGCCCCCGTAGCAACCCACGTAGAGGATCTCGCCGACGGTGTGCGTGCCGCCCGTCTGGATGAAGGTGCCGCCGCACTCGTCGCCGACGACGACGAAGGGAGCCGTCAGTTCGGCCGAGCCGCTCAGTTCGTAACGGCCCTGCGCGTACCCGAAGGAACCGTACTTGCCCAGGGCCAGTTGGTGGTCAACGGTCACGCGGCCACCCTGGTGCTGGAACAGGCCTTGGCCGTAGTACCCGAGGATAAGTTCGTCAGCAACGAGTTGGCCGCGAAGCATCTGGTACGTTCCGACGCCCGTATCCTGGTACCCGACGCTGAGCATGTCGACCTCAACCGTTCCGCCGTCCTGAACGAACTCGCCCGTTCCCTGCCTTCCGACGCCAAGCCCGTTGGCGGAGATGGCGCCGTCGCCGGTGAGTTCGTACCGGCCGAAGGAGTCGGCGGTGTACTCGGCGATGACCACGCTGTACGGGTTGACGAGTCCGCCCGCGTGAATGAATCGTCCGGAGCCCAAGTAACCGACTTGGACCGACCCCTCGCCGTTGCCGAGCGTGCCGCCGTGCATCTCGTACTCGCCCTCGGCGCCGGTCTCGTAGCCGAGGAACATGAGGCGGTCGGGGAGCACCTCGCCGCCGGTCTGCGTGAACTTCCCCTTGCCCGTGCGCCCGATGTAGACGTCATACGCCGCGAGGTGACCGCCGGTGATACCCGAGACCGTATCCTCGACGGTCAGGACGCCTTCGGGGCCCAGGTCCACGATGGCGGGGGCGGCCATCTCGATGCCCCCGTTCAGGTCAAGCGAGCGGTACTGGTGTGTGTCAATGCGGCCATCGCACACCAGGTGGTCGTCAATGGCGCCCTGGCCGGTGAAGCCGCCATCGGCCGGCACGACGAGGGTCGTCCCGCGTGTATGGAGGATGCCCTCGGTCGAGAAGTTCCCGAAGGCCGCGTACGGGTCGAAGCCGGGCGCAACCACCAAGAGACTGTTCCGACCGATGTGGAGCGAGGCGTTGGCGGTGTTCAGTACGGTGGCGCTTGCGAGATCGGCCATGGAGGAATCGTCGATGGTGCAGACGGCGTCGCCGTTGCCGAAATCCATCACCCCGTCGACGGAGACGAACCCTCCGATCTCCAGGCTGCCCCCGGTCAACTCGTAGAGGGACCCCGCTTTGACGTAAAGGTCCTGCGTCCGGTTCGTGCCGCCGGTCTGCGTGAGCCGCCCATTGCCCTCGTCGCCGACGTACTCGACCAAGGCGACCAGGGCGCCGCCGCTCATAACCCACGTGCCGTCGCTGCCTGCGTAGCGGCCTAGCGTGAGCGTTTCGGCGTCAACCCGGGCCGTATCGGCCTGCTCGAACCGTCCCGTGCCGCTGTTACCGACCAGGAAGGCATCCCAGACGCTGAGTTCGGCGTTGCCCGAAAGGCGATACGTGCCGTCCGCCTCGTCGCTATTGCCGAGGATGAGGTTATCGCGGACCTGCATAGTGCCCGCGGTCTGTTCCAAGAGACCGGTGCCGTAATAGCCGACCGAGAGATCGTCGTCCACAGCGATCTCGCCGCCCGTCTGAATGAACTCGCCTTCTCCGTACGAGCCAACCCGGAAGGCATCGTCCACGTACAGGTACGTGCCTGCGAACTCGTAGCGTCCGTAGGCACCGGTCTCGTGACCCAAGACCAGGTTGTCGCCTATGGATAGCCGCGCCCCCGTCTGGCGGAGGGTGCCGGAGCCGGCCTCGCCCAGATACAGGTCCCTGATGCGCACCTGGCCGCCGGTGAGTTCGGCGGTGCCCCCGTTATCCACGTAGGCGGAGTCGTACTCTCCGGGGATGCCGAGGGTCCAGTTCCCGTCCACGTCCCACTGGCCCGGCGTGTCAGGGTCATGCTGCCAGTACGTGTCTTCGGCGGCACAGGCGGCCGAGGCGATTCCCGCAACCGTCAGGACGACCAGGAAGGTCCGCCTCCGCCGGCGCGCGAGCAGGAACGCTGCGGCGCCGGCCACCAGCAGGGCCAGCGTGGCGGGTTCCGGGATCACGGGCACCGCATGAGCGTTGCCCACAATAGTGCCGCGGCGATCGAGGGTGAGGTGGCCGTAGTACAGGTTCAGCCCGTTCAGGTCGAGGACGGCGTCCGGGCCGACGGAGAGTTCGTAGACGTAAAGGGCCTCGTCGCCGTCCCACTCGGGTTGATTGTCCTCGTAGTCGACGAGTTTGAGACGGGAAGGCCCATCCTCCCCCAGCGTCAACGCGCCGAGGGCGAAGTTGAGGTCGTATCCTGCCGCCTGGCCGAGCAGGTCCTTCCCCGCCACCTCGAACTCCATCGGGTTGCCCAGGCCGCCTTCGAAGATCAGGAGCAGGTTCTCCAGGTCTCCCAGGGCCTCGGGGTCGGTGCTCAGGTTGCCGAAATCGGCCTCCAGCATGTGTATGGCAGTGCCAGGGACGGCCTCGAGCATGCCGCGCCCGCCGAACCACAGACTGTGCGATACCTCCATGCGTGCCGCGGGCTCCGTCAAAGCCAGTTTGCCGTCGTTGTACCGTGGCGCGACTGTCACGCCTCTGTCGGCAACCAGTTCCCCTCCGGCCAGGCGGTACGCGGCTGTGCCGTAGTAGTGGTAGTAATCCGGTGAACCGATGCTCATGTAGCCGGCCGACGTGACGCGTCCACCTCGTTGGACGATCTCGCCGTCCGAGACCAGCGACACCTTCTCCGCTTCGAGCGTACCGCTGGCGACTTCGTACCGTCCGCCGCTGTACACGCCCAGTGTATGCGCAAGGGTAACCGTGCCCCCGTCCTGGAGGACGAGGCCGTTATCGGAAATCCCCTCGGCCTGGAACGACCCGCCGAGCAGCTCAACCGTCCCGCGTGGCTCGACAACGAGTTCGCCGTAGCCGCTATGCCCAGCATCGTCGATGAAGAAGGTTCCGCCCTCCTGGACGAACCGTCCGTCGCCGTCGTCCGAGACGTAGCAGCGGTTGGCATGGAGGGTGCCGTCCTTCAGGAAATAGGTGGCAGAGGCATCCTCCGCCGTGCCCACGCTGAGCGAACCGACGGTATGGGTCCCGCCCTCCTGGACGAAGACGGCGGTGCCGGCCTTGTCGCTGTAGGGCACGTATCCGCAGACTGTGTCCAGGGTGTTGAGGTCCCCGCCGCGGAGCACGTACGTGCCGTCGGAGAATTCGCCGTGGCCGATGCGCAGTCGGAGGGGGTCCGACTCCGAGGGTCCCTCCACCGTGCCGCCGGTCTGCGTGAACGTCGCGCGCGTGTGGTAGCCCACGTCGAGGTAGGCGGAGGCGAGGTGGCCGCCGGAGATGCCGGCGTCGTCGCGGGTGACGCGGACGGTGCCGGTGCCGAGGTTCACGTCGCCGCCGTCGACCGACACGCCGCTGATGATTTCGATCGGCCCGCTGCCGTCGCTGAGGAGGGAGCCGGCGCACTCGACCGGCTGCTCGATGAGGCCGCGCCCGACGACCGTCCGCCCCGCCGGGATGACGCATCGTTCGCCGGCCGGAAACCAGAGCCCTTCGCCCACGAAGGTCCCAAAGGCAGTCGTCGGGTCGAAGCCGGCCGGGAAGATGGCGAGCGACTCCGGTCCCAGGTGAAACGTGCCGCCCGAGGCGTTCAGCACGCGGCCGCGGCTGGCGTCGATGATGCCGGCCATGGAAACCGACCCGCCGCCGCCCGCCCAGTCCAGGGTGCCCTGGATGAGGCCGCTTCCCTGGGCGGCGAGGCTGCCGGCCTCAATGCGGTACGTCGAGGCCGGCCCGACCAGGAGGTACCCGGTGGAGGCTGTGCCACCGGTCTGGCTGAACCGCCCGATGCCGTACTCGCCAAGCCTCAGTTGGCCGCACTGGAGGTCGCCGGCCGCGAGGCTGTAGAGAACCAGCCCCGTCTCGTACCCGACGTGCAGGGTTCCGGCAACGTCCACGGTGCCGCCGGCGTGGTCGAACATGGTGGTGCCGTGACAGCCGAGGCGCATGTCGCCCGCCTGGAGGAGGGCGTCGCCGCTCAACTCGTACCGTCCGGCGTAACGGCCGTAACTGTAATACTCTCCTCCCAGTTGCAGGAACTCCGAGACGACGTGCGTCCCACCGCTCTGGTAGAACGAACCCCCTATCTGTGAGACCACTGTGGACAACTCGCCGCCGGTCATGGTGCAGGGGCCGCGGGCGATGAACGAATGGTCCTGCACCGTGACCGTCCCGCCGGTGATGGTGAGCGAGGCGGCGTCGCCGATCTCGATCTCCAAGGCGGTGAACTCGCCACCCTCGATACGGATCGAGCACGGCTCGTTGGTCCGATGCGCCGCGTATCCCACGTAGCAGGAGGTCTGCCCCCCGGTCTGGAGGAAGTGCCCCGCCCCTTCGTATCCGGCATGCAGGGCGCCGGCCTCCAGCGTGCCGCCGGAGAGTACGAGGCGGCCGGTGGCCCCCTCGTACCGGCCCAGGTACAGATCGTCGTCCACCGTGTGCGTCCCGCCGGTTTGGACGAACCGGGCGGGGCCGCTGCTGCCGATGGTCTCGTCGTTCACCACGAGGCTTCCCGTGCCGGACAGGCCGGACGTCTCGTCGTCGACCCACAGGTCGCCCGAGACCTCGGCCGATCCTTCGCCGAGCACCTCGATGCCGCTGTGCAGGTTGAGGTCGTAGCCCGACACGGAGGTCAATTGCCCGTGGCACTGGATGTGGTCGTGCATGTCGCCGCGCAGCGCGATGTGCGAACCGGCCGGAATCACCAGCGTCGATCCGGGCTCGTACACGTCGCCCTGCGTCTCGAAGGAGAGAAACTCGGCCTCGGGGTCGAACCCTGCGGGGAACATACACAGGGAATCCGGCCCGGCGCTGAACGTGACCCCGCCGGTGCCCAGGAGGTCGGTGGACAGGAAGTTGACAAAGGCGCCCGCCCCGATGTTGACATCCACGGGCGCCCCGCCGAAGTCCACGGCGGCGTCCGTCGCGTCCCACATCGCGTGGATCTCGACCTCGCCCCCCTGGAGTTCACAGGACCCCGTCGAGACGACCTGAAGGGTGTCGGCAGAGAGCGAACCGCCCGTCTGGGTGAGGCGGCCGGTTCCCGTGCTGCCGACGAAGATCTGGCTGGCGTCCAGGCGGCCGCCCTGGAGCAGGCAGGTGCCCTGCGACCCGCTCCTGTCGCCGAGCCACAGCCCGTTCTTGACGGTACACCGACCGCCGGTCTGGGTCAGAACCCCAACGCCATGGTATTCTCCAATCTTGAGATCCGTAACTCTCATACTCCCGTCGTCGAGTGTCCACGTGCCGCTGGAACCGGAACCGTACCCGAGCGCGAGCGTCTCGGTGACGGCCAGATTGCCGTTCTGCTGGTTGAACGAGCCGGTGCCGCTCATCCCAATCCAGGCCATGCGGACGCAGGCCTGTGCGCTCCCGCTCATCTCGTAGGTACCGGTGCTGCCTTCGTAACGCCCTACGAATAAGCGGTCATTGATACTGATGCTGCCGCCTGTCTGCCGGACGGTGCCGGAACCGCTGCGGCCGACCACCAGGGCGCCGTCCATCTGGAGGCGTCCGGCAGCCAACTCGTATCGCCCCTCGGCCCCCGCCTCGTAGCCGAGGCGCAACGCGCCATAGCCGGAGAGCACCAGTGATCCATAGTCCTGTCTCAGCGTGCCCGTGTCGTAGTAGCCGAGGTACAGGTCCCCGCCATAGGCCCTTCCGCCCGAGAGGGTGGCGACCCCACCGTTGTCGATGTAGGCCTCCACTCCGGCCTCGGGAACGCCGGCCGTCCAATTCGACGCGGTGTACCAGTCGTCGGGATCCCCTGCCGTGTGCTGCCAGTAGGTGCTGCCGGCGTACAGCACGCACGGCGCCAGCACGCCAACCAGGACCGACACGCAGATCCCCAGACTCCGGATGCGGGTTCGCATGGTTTCTCCTTCTTTGCCTTGATGATTCGCAGGTGACTTTGATGGCGCCGGATTGAAGCAGACTTCCGTCGGCACAGGATGCTGCGCCCGCCGACGCGTGCCCCAACCGGCCCGACAGGCTCATTGCCTACGCCACGGGCAGGGGGACGGTCTCGATGGTCACGGCCTGTACGTTGCCAATGAAAAAGGGGCCGACCTCCGGCTCATCAGCCGGAGACCGGCCCTTCTGTCTACTCCGCGACGCGAAAACACGGGCTAGCCGGCCGATTGGCCTGGTCGGCCGTCACGGTATAGGTGTAACTGCCCGGCAAGCCGCTGCGCTGGATCTTGCAGCCCTGGTGATTGTCCCACATCCTGGTGTCGTAGAGTTCGTAGGTGTCCGTCTTGGCTACGGCGTTGAGGAACTCGGTGTGCTGACCTGCCGTGACCTCGAACTTGCCGATCTCGTAGATGTAGTCCACCGCGCCGCATAGGCGGTCCGGGCCGTAACCGCTGTAGCTCTCGCCGGACCATTCACCAACGTTGCCCGCCTTGCCCACCACGACGGTGTCGATGGTCACCATCGCCTGCGCCGACCCGACCCACATGAGAGTGGCCAGTGACGCAGCGGCTAAAGTTACCCACCTTGCCTTCATCGTCTTCTCCTAGCGAATCCCTTTTTCAATAGAGGAGGGAAACCGGCCCCATCGGCCAATCTCCCCCGGTTCGCTGATTCGGGTTTTCGTTACGCCGTTACTGCGTCACCCAGTTACTCCCTCACTTCGTCACTCGTCTTTTTCTCATCCAAACCGCCACCAGCCCCGCCGCTTGACAGGTCGCCCAAGGCGCTCATACCCCCATCCGCCGTCCAGAGGAATGTCTCATAACCCTGAGCGGAGTTGCTCTGCCCTACTACGGCAGAGCCGTCTGCCGAAATCGCCCATGGATCGCTGGAGTATCCGCCTCCCGCGAGGTCACCGAGGCCGTGGAAGGCCGGCGTCCGGGCATAGACCGCCGACCCGCTGGCGGCAAGAACAGCCGCACACACAATCCACCTGCTATTCATCATTTATCCCCCTGCTTCACACACCGCCCTGTTCCAGAGAAAAGGGGCGACCTCCGGTGTGTTCCTCCCCCGGAAATCGCCCCTGTGCGATTCGCTCGGATTGTCGCACGATCATCAGGTGCCGCACAGGCGCAGCACGTCTCCAGCGCGCAACACCCACGCGATGGCAGCAAGAACCCTCCAAAGACAGGAAGGAATTTCCCCCCTCCCGCAACACGTCGTGGAATCACGGTCCCGCAAACGAGCCGGCCCCGCAGCCGGGCCTCTCCATCTCACAAAAAACGGGGCCGCTCCGCCAACAGGCGGATTCAGCCCCGGGTGCACACAACCCTAACTCCTAACATAGTATACCACAGGTTTTCGGGATGTCAAATAAGTTCTCGCTTGTCCCTCCCGAACACCCCATCCGGCCCTGACGTGCGTGTGAAGGATTGTGGGATTCAGGAGGCGAATCAGCGGGCCACCTGTGACCATCGTCGCGTCCCGGCCTTCCCTCACACGGTGCCCTCGCCCGCCCTTGCCTCGGGGGAGGGGTGGGGGTAGGATGCGCATCACCAACCGGCTCTCGCGGCGCTTGGTACAAGAATCGGGAAGGGGTCAACTCATCGCCGCTCTTGAGAACAGGGCTTTTCTCATGGGGCCAGTGGAAGGCTGGGGTACTTGACGTGTGGTGACCCTGAAACTACACACGCTATTGTGTGCCTCTGCTTTCCTTGGCCGGGCACTTGCAGCCACAGGAGGAAGCGCTGATGCTCCGGGAAACGGCCATTCTTTCCTGTTTGTTCCTTGCCTTGGCTCTGCCTGCATTCGGCGGTCTATCAGTGATTGGGGCGTCCAAAGCGGCAAAGGAGCGGACGATTCAGCCTAGGAAGTCCGCCACCGAGAAGGAGTTTCAGAGACTCTACAGGGAATACTCCGCCCGCTTCCACGAGAAGATGGTGGACACCGCTGAGACGATGAAGCCGGTCCAGATCACCGCCGAGGCCGCGCGCATCTGGGACGCGACCTTCGCTGGCAAGAAGGACCTCATCGACCGGCGCGTCGCCGAAATCCTTGCGGAACTCGACGGGGCCGCTCCCTATGACAGCGATGCGTATCTGGAGGTTGCCTCGGGCAGCCGTGTCGAGCCCAGCGAGGACCAGCCGAAGGGAATCGTCCTGAAGCAGTTTCTCTGGAGCCCCATCGGTGCAGCCCAGATGGGCTTGAACAACTGGTTGGAGCGGCTGCTCCAGGCCAGATCCTTCAAGTTCCGGTCAGTCCTGAGCACCAATGCTGGGCTTTTCTGGGATGCCGTTGACCGCAACATCGACAAGCCGAAACTGCAACAGCGACAGGGCCCCATGATCTTCGAGGTAGAACTGACCCGCGTGGACGACTACTACCAGGTGGAAAAGGTCCGCTGGCTGAGGCCGAGGTCGATGGGGCCGATTCAGATGCCGAAGCCTTGACCGTCGCCCCCGGCTTTCTGCGCTCGGCGGATTTTTCCGGTAACGAACTGCCCTCAAGCGCCCACTAGGCGGGTGCCAAGTCGGGCAAGTTCTCGGGCGACTGTCAGGGCCTGTCTCCGGCACGCTGAAAATGCGATGAATGTGCGGCAGGCGTCGGATGTAGGTCTCTGGAGGTGCGCTGCCCACGCGTTTCGGGCACCGCTTTCGTAAAGCGGGGGTTCGGGGTTCGAATCCCCGAGGTGGCTCCATTGTCAGGCAATGACAACCGTTGCCAAGCAGCGACAACGGCGACACTTACGCCCCTCTCGCCGCTCGCGTTACCTGACACGCCATCTTGGCGACCGATGACAACGGATGACAACCCGGGGTAACGGCGCGCTGCAAATGCGCTGCGCGCGGGGGGGCCCAGTCTGGGGTCCCTCGCCAGGACTATCTGTCGATCTGGACATCGAGACGGATGATGTGGGGCTTCCGGTACGCGAGGGCGTGAAGGCGTTTCGGGCCGTCGAAGACGATACGGCTACTGCGGATGTACCCATCGTAGCCCTTGCCGTCGACTTCTACGTCGTCGACGATCAGCACTTGGTTCCACAGCGGCTTCTGTTCGACCATCGCGCGGTAGTGGATGTGGCGGGAGTCTGGACTGAACGTCGGACCCTCCAAGATCTGCTTGAACTCCGGCCCTTCCACGCCATCGACAACCACCCTCTGCGTCTCATCCGGACGGGGGCTGTTGAAGAGCATCGCGAAGGAGTCAATGCTTCCCAGGTCGGCCAGGTAGGCGAAGCGGGTGGAATCAGGACTGAAGGTCAGGTTCTTGACGTGGGTGTACCTCTTGCCCTCGGTGTCGTTCACTACCACAAACTCCTTGCCTGGTTCGCCGGCAACGTAGGCCAAGTGCTGCGAATCGGGACTGAAGATAGGCATGAAGGCGCCCAGCCAGGCTTTTGAGTTCCCTTTCTTCCAGAACCGCGTCCCCTCCACGCCGTCGCGCACGACGAACCACCCACGTGACTCACTGGATCGGTTGCCCCTCTCACCCCTTCCCGACGCCAGATACGCCAGGTGCCGGGAATCCGGGCTGAAGACCGGCTGATGTACCTCGGCAAATTCCCTGCCGGCGGTGCCGTCGACGACCATTCGCCAACGGAACGAGGGCTCCCTGTTCTCCTCGGGGCCGGGTATCTCTCGGCCGGTATGGTAGGCGAGGCGTTGTGAGTCCGGGCTGAAGGTCATGTTCTCGATGCGGTCGAAGCGCTCACCCTCCGCGCCGTCCAGGACAACGCACTCGTCCTTGCCGAAGTCACCGAAGCCCGCGACGTAGGCCAGGTGCTGGGAATCCGGGCTCCACTCCGGCGAGACGTTCCATGGACTCCAGCCGTAGGCTCCCATTCTCAGGTTGAACGTGAGGAGACTCCGCCCCATGTTCGGATACGCCTTGCCCGCCACGACTTCGAGGTCACACACCAGGCCGGCACGACCGGCCGCGCGGCCGTCTGG
>Ga0307427_1000327_pt1 | contig 31487 bp, 26 predicted proteins | sample SalMarWE160190MG_FD_202162 | JGI IMG/M metagenome (GOLD analysis project Ga0307427, IMG submission 202162) | Salt marsh sediment microbial communities from the Plum Island Ecosystem LTER, Massachusetts, United States - WE1603-190 | ecosystem: Environmental > Aquatic > Marine > Intertidal zone >...
ATGGGCTTTGACTGGGAGACATGTGCAGTTATTACGAGCATTGACAAGCAGTCAACTGACATTGCACAGGGTGTCAATGGCACAGGTCTATTCAAAGAACAGGGGGCAGGTGACCAGGGACTCATGTTTGGATATGCATGCACCGATACACCGGTTTTCATGCCAATGCCCATTTATCTTGCCCACAATCTTACCCAGAGACTTGCCCATGTCCGCAAATCTGGAAAACTCCCATGGCTGAGGCCCGATGGAAAATCTCAGGTAACAGTTAAGTATGTAGACTTAAAGCCTACTACCGTTCATACAGTTGTTATAGCAGCACAACACTCCCCTGAGGTTGATTACGATACCCTGAAGGAGGCAATTATTGAAGAGGTGATAAAGAAGGTTATCCCCCCTGAAATGATTGATACAAAGACACAATTTTTTGTAAATACCACTGGCAGATTTGTTACTGGTGGTCCATTAGGAGACTGTGGCATGACCGGCAGGAAGATTATCATGGATACCTATGGCGGATTTGGTTGCCATGGCGGCGGAGCATTTTCTGGCAAAGATCCATCCAAGGTGGATAGATGCGCCTCCTATATGTGTCGCTATATTGCCAAAAACATAGTTGCTGCGGGTCTGGCAGAAAGGTGCGAAATTCAGTTAGCCTACACTATTGGGAAGGCACAGCCAGTTAGTTTACTCGTAAATACCTATGAAACCGGTGTTATGCCCAGTATTGAGATGACAAAAATGGTGGAAAAGGAATTTGATATGCGGCCAGCCGTCATAATTGAGCAGTTGGATCTTTTAAGACCCATATACAAAAAAACAGCCAGCTATGGTCACTTTGGTCGCGAATTGGAGGAATTTACCTGGGAGAAGACAGATCTGATTGAAAAACTTAAAAAGGCTATATAGTTTTTGGACAAGATAAACATGATGGTCAGGCCTTCGACAGGCAGCACGACGTGAGCCGTTCGGCCCTGAGTCGTTCGACCTGGAGGCCATTCGGCTCCGAGCTCACGGCCGAGGGGCTCTCGACAGGCTCACAGCCGAAGGGCTCGCCGACACGTCTCAGGCCCCGAGCTTGTCGATGGGATAGAAAAAAATATAAAGAGATCATGTAAATTCTGTCAAAAAGGCGCCGTTTCAGAAGGCTAATTTAAAAATTGAGGAAAGATCAAATGGACTATGACATCAAAGACATTGCTCTTGCAAACAAAGGTCAACTCAGAATAGAGTGGGCAGGCAAAAGCATGACAGTTCTGAATTCCATCAAAGAGAGGTTTTTTAAAGAAAAACCCCTATCAGGTTTGAGGATTTCTGCCTGTTTGCATATAACCACAGAGACCGCTGTTCTGGCACAATCACTCAAAGCAGGCGGCGCCTCTGTAGCGCTGTGCGCCTCCAATCCCCTTTCAACCCAGGATGATGTTGCGGCCTCGCTGGTGGCCAATGATGAAATACCGGTCTTTGCCATAAAAGGAGAAGACACCGACACCTACTACAGCCATATACTGTCAGCCCTAAAAAAATTCCCAAACCTCAGTATGGATGACGGAGCTGATCTTGTCAGCTCTCTTCATTTTATTGCCCTCAATAAGTGGGATGACGTTTCCCGGGGAATAGGGGAATGGGGTCTTTCTTTAAGTCAAGATGAAAGGAACACCCTTATTACCGATGTTATGGGAGGGACAGAGGAAACAACCACTGGTGTCATACGCCTCAGATCTATGGAAAGAGACGATGTGCTTCAATTTCCCGTTATCTCTGTCAATGATGCCAATACAAAACACCTTTTTGATAACAGGTACGGCACAGGGCAAAGCACCATTGATGGAATCATCAGAGCAACAAACAGACTCCTTGCGGGAAGCTGCTTTGTTGTGTCCGGCTATGGGTGGTGCGGACGCGGGGTAGCTACCAGGGCAAAAGGGCATGGCGCCAGGGTAATTATCTGTGAAGTGGATCCATTAAAGGCCTTAGAGGCGGTTATGGATGGATTTGAAGTTATGCCAATAGCAAAGGCTGCCACAATAGGGGATTTTTTCTGTACCCTGACTGGCGACAAAAATGCGATTAACAAAGAACACTTCTTTGTTATGAAAGATGGTGCCATTATCGCTAATTCCGGACATTTTAATGTAGAACTCGACATTCCCGGACTAAATGAGGCATCCACCTCTCAAAGAAATATCAGGGAATTTGTTGAGGAATATACCCTCTCAAATGGAAACAGGGTCTATCTTTTGGGTGAAGGAAGGCTCATAAACCTGGCTGCGGCAGAAGGTCATCCCTCTTCAGTTATGGATATGAGCTTTGCAAACCAGGCATTGTCTATGGAGTACCTATCAAAGGAACATAAAAATCTTGATAAAAGAGTTTATCCTGTTCCCCTTGCTATTGACAAAGAAATTGCCAGGTTAAAACTTGCATCAATGGGTGTGACGATTGATACTCTCACGCCTGAGCAGGAAAAATATCTGTCCTCATGGGAAATGGGGACCTAACACTTGACACAATATCCTCTGAATAATATATAATTACTGCCTAAGCCTGGGTGGCGGAATTGGTAGACGCAAGGGACTTAAAATTACCATGAGCATTTTATCTTATTGACATTACTGTATATTTTTAGTATAATCCTCTTATGTAATAAATACGTAATAAAACATAAGGGGATTTTTTATGTCCGATGTAAAGATATACAAAAGGAAAGACAGCCCGTATTGGTGGATATGGTATTATTTACCTGACGGCACCATCGAACGGAAATCCACCAAGACCAAGAATAAAGGACATGCAAAAACCATTGCGAAACAAAAAGAGGAAGAATTAGTAAAAAATCAAGGGATCAAAGGCGGATCCGTGACATTAAGAGACCTTATTCAGGAAGTCATTGATGATTATTTCATCAACAAGAAAAAAAGCCTGAATAAAGTGGACCAACGGAAAAAAAGCATGTTTGAATTCTTTGGTGAAGATAAAAAAGTTAATGAGATAGAAATTCAAGAGATAGGTGAATATATCAAACACAGGATCGAAAAGGATATGCAGGCCAGTACGATTAATCGCGAATTGAGCATATTGAACAGAGGATTCACCCTACTTCTCGAAAAGAAAAGGATTGCGGACAAACCCAAGATTAAAAAATTGAAGGAAAACAATATAAGGACAGATTTTCTTGAGCACTGGGAATATTTAAAACTACTTGAAAATGCCTCTCCACATATTGTACCGATCATCAAACTTGCCTACAAAACAGGCTGGCGAACCGAGGAACTAACCGAGCTGACATGGGAAATGGTAGATATTGACAATGGGATTATCACGCTGCCTCCTGGAGATTATACTAAAAACGAAGAGGGCCGGACTTACTATCTTGATAAGGAATTGGCGTCTATGCTCAGGCAAATGTGGAGCGATAGGAGAATTTTGAAATCCAAAATACCCTACGTGTTTCTCAACAGGTGGAAAACTGGAAAGATGAAGAGTTTTAAAGAGGCATGGAAGGAGAGTTGTAAAAGGGCGGGCTTTGAGAGAAAGCACTTTCATGGGTTCAGACGAACCGCCGTTAGAAATATGGTGCGTGCCGGTATCCCTGAAAGAGTGGCCATGACCATATCTGGACATAAAACAAGGTCTGTGTTTGAAAGATATAACATCACCAGCCTTCGAGATTTACAAATCGCATCAAATAAAATGGAGGAATATCTCAAAGGTGAGAACGAAACAAAGCCTGAGCAGGTATCAAAAGAGGTGCTTCGAGGTTGGGAAAAGTTTCTTATCCCTGTTGAGCACGAAGAACTTGATGCAGAGGAAAGAGGCAGGCCACTCAAAGAGATACTCGATGAAATTGCACATGAAGCACAGAAAAGAGAAGACCGCAGGCCGTTCAAAGAAATCATTGCCGAAATTGTAGAAGAATATAAAAAACAGCGGGAGCATGGTAAAATCGATTGATATTGAATGATCTGAGATAAGGTTTTCACCGTCCTAATATCTACTCTTTATTTTGTGTCGAGCAGATATTTGCCATAAAAAAGACAGAGAGTGTGTGTGATGGGGTGCCTGGAAATGCCCGGGCAGTTATACTGAAAAGTGCCACATTCACGCCCAATAGGCGCCCTATCGTTAAGACTAATTCAAGTATTAAGATATAGAATATGTAAGAAAAGAATTGAAATAAAGGTCTTTACTTACTATTTATTAAGGATATAGTAGGGCAGTAATGATATGGGAATATGCAAACATTTTTCTGTATATTAATAGCCACCCAAATTTAAATGGAGTTCATAACACATGGCAAATGCCTACATTATTGAGAAAAATGGTTCAACCAATCGTTTAGAGCATGTTCACTGTAAGGATGAAGAACGTGAACTTCAGCTCGTTCTCGAAAAGAATCCTGACTTATTGCCAGGGGATCAAATTGACCCCGAGAACCCTCGCCGCTGGTTGCAAATAGCACGAGAAATGCCTGTACCGGACCCAAGTACAGGAACTGATCGGTGGAGTATCGATTTTTTCTTTGTTGACCAGAGTGCTATGCCAACTTTTATTGAGTGTAAGCGTTTCGATGATACTAGATCCCGGCGCGAAGTTGTTGGTCAAATGTTAGAATATGCGGCTAACGGACACTATTACTGGGACAAGGAGCTGATACGTGATTTGGCTGAGAAATCAGCCCAAAATAATGGAATTTCCATTGAAGAATCTTTACGAAAACTACAGCCTGACCAAGAAATTGCCGTTGATACTTTCTTTGAGCAGGTTGAAAACAATTTACGAGAAGGCCAGATTAGATTAGTCTTTTTTCTTGAAGAGGCTCCTATGGAACTTAAGAGTGTTGTGGACTTTTTGAATAAGCAAATGGAAAGATCTGAGGTTTTACTTGTCGAAGCGCACCAGTATAAACACAATGATATGAAAATTGTTGTACCGACGCTATTTGGCTACACAGAGCAAGCCCGCCAAGTAAAAAGAACCGTTACTATAACAAGCGGCCAAAGAAAACCGTGGGATTTTTCTTCATTTTTCGCTGATGCACGTGTCAGGCTTTCTGAAAAAAGTGTCAGTGCAATACAAAAGCTATTTGATGAATGTAAATCGCTTTCTGGTGATATTGTATGGGGTACCGGTAAAGACCGCCGGTTCCTTCCTCATAAGATGGCCTCGCATTTGCCCTAAAACTGTATTAACGGTTTTCTCGCTCGGTCGATTGGAATTTTATTTTGGTGCCCTGAAAGGCAGTGAACTAGCTGAGTCGTTCAGAGATCGTTTAAAGGATTTGATTGTTGGTAAGCTAGGACTAAGTGTTCCTGATGATTATCAAAACAGGTATCCAACATACCAGATTGCTGAGTGGGAAAATAAAGTTGATATTTTAGTTCAAATTCTAAGAGATCTCGTCTTAGAATTTCAACATGTAAGTGGCTAAGCGCTCCACTCTGACCCTCAAAGGCTGTGCCTTTTCGGGCAGGTGAGCTTGTCGTTACCAATGAACACATGCAACGAATTAATAAAGAAACCAAAGATTTGATTTAATTAAGAAATAGTTTTTCATGATAGTCATAAAGATCAAAATGCTCTAATGAGTGTAAATACCACCCTATAGTCTATCCAACAATATTTAATCCTATTTCAATTATTATAGGGCCACCCTCACCTTAATCACCCCATTATTGATGACCTACCCATTATCATAATCCCCTAAACCAACAATAAAAATATACTAATAAACCAATACAATCATTGGACAGGATAGGTCTATCCAAAATCAAACAACATAAAAAATGGAGAAAGGAGGCGACCTATTAGGTAGAGCCTGTAGGTGGAACTATCCGCCATAAATCTTAACAAGGGGCAGTCAATTAATTTTAGCTGCCATTTTTTTCGTTTCAGGAAAGGAGGTGAAACCTTATGGCATACACACCAGAATTGTCAAATATCGGAAGTTCAACTTTGAGAAGGCTGGCATGGTCTCTCAATAAACCCATGACCCAAACATTAGAAATAGTAGTTGAAGAATACGCAAAGGCAAAAGAACCAGAACAAGTATGTATCTTATGTCGAGACAAAACTAAATGCTCTCACTGTCTATTTAATAACAGGAAGAACTCTAACTAAAACCAACAGTAAAGATAACAGTAATAACTAAACAGTACTCCAAGCAGAAGGCAGGTATTACTTAAAGGGGAAATGGTTAGTAACAATATCTCAATTCCCTTGTAGTGTTCAATGGTTATGTCCCTTTTTTCTTCAATAACCTGCTACCTGCGGATTTTTGGACAGCGCTGTCCGATGATCCTTGGAAATATCACATCTGGCAGTAGATCAAAAAACCGTAGGCAAACATACATGTCTGAATACGATCGTTGATTGTGGCATGAATTTACAATTCTGGCGCTATACCGGCAACGATATCAAGACTGCCAACACATCCAACCACGAGACCATATCTCATGTATTCCCTCCCTTGTGTATGCCTGTGATTACATAACGTGAACTCAAATGAATCCAAATGAAGGGAAATGTATGAATATGGTCTAAGGATCTTTGGCTGACGTCGGCCAAAAGAATTATTCAGTTCAACAAGTATAAGCGAAAGGAGGTGATAATAACAGTAAGAACCATAATTTTTACCCGCCACACTAACCCCACCTTTGATAACGCCGGCAAGTAATAACAGAAACTATAAGAAGGACACGCGTGTCTCTATATTAACCCTTTAGCACCCAGGCAGTAGTTGAGATTAACCATTTTCTAAGGCGCAGGTCATTCATTTGGCTTGCGCCTTTTTTATGGAGGCACCCATGACATATCAAGAATTGAATTGTTTATGCGAGGAAAGAATAAATAGCCTGGCACCCTACATTAGAACCATGCCCAACGACGATATGGCGCAGGAGGCGAGAATAGGAATTTTCAAGGCATTAAAGAAGGATCCACATGCCAATAACACCTATTTGAAACAAAGAGCAAAATGGCAGATGTCCTATTCCCGAAGGAAAGGGCGTTCAGTTGACAATGGATTTTGGAAAAGAGACCAGGTCAAGGTATTCCATTATGACCATTCAAACGAAGATGGGGTATTCTCTATCATCTTTAAAAACAGAATGAGAATACCACTGGATGAGCTGGTTATTGATAAGATAGGCATGGAAAGATTTTATTCAATGTTGACGGAACTGGAAAAGATACTGGTGAAGGGGAAATTGGATGGATGGTCTGACAAGAAAACCGAGACCAGACTCAAGATTTCACATCGGCAGTTTAAGAAAGCCAGGCAGGGAATCCATTTTAAGATTAACGTGGCATTCGCAGACTAACTACCCAATAGTGGTATCAGCCTAAAACATGTTTTAAGTTGGAAAGGCCACTACCAACTATATCGATAGATGCCAGCCCCGGGCATGATGTCCGAAAAACTCTATCAAACAATCATGGAGTGGAATACAGGACATTCTCTCTGTATCGAAATCATAGTAGTAGTCCCTTTGTTATATTGTTCTCTAACAAGAATAATCATTCAATTATGGGAAAAGGTTAGAGATCTTATCTCTCAAGTTATTCTTGTTTTCGCCCAATTGAGTAAAAACGAATGAAAGACAAGGAGGTTAAATAGATATGATATTTTTTGATGATGACTTTGATTTTGAAGAGGCATTTTATCTTGGATGTATAGGAGGTTTCATTGAACAAAGTAATGAGGAACAAGATAGGAGTATAAGGACAATAAGAGAAGAAGATGACACAGATGATAGAGAGGATTTAGATATGTAGTATTAGATATTATATTATTTATTTACCATTACAACCCTGTCTTTCAATAGAGAGATGGGGTCTTTTCTATGGGAAAGGGGGAGTATGGACGCAATAGGATACGTGCGTGTATCAACAGAGGATCAGGCGAAAGAAGGTATTTCCTTGGACAACCAAAAACTCAAGATAGAGGCGTACTGTCAGTTGAAGGACTTGGATCTTTCAGAAATAATCGAGGATGCCGGTATCAGTGCCAAGAACTTGAAACGGCCTGGCGTTCAAAGAGTTCTCAAGCTCGCTCGTACAAAACAGGTCGATGCCGTAGTCATCTATAAACTGGACAGGATATTCCGTTCTACAGTGGACGCACTGGAAACAACGAGATTGTTCGATAAATGGGGAGTGTCCTTTCACTCAATAGAAGAGACCCTGGACACACAATCAGCAATGGGAAGATTTTTCTTTACCCTCACGGCGGCACTGGCAGAAATGGAGAGATGCATAATAGGAGAAAGAACCAAGGCCGCATTATCTCACAAGAGGTCTCGTAATGAGAAAACAGGAGGGGATGTTCCTTATGGTTATGATCTTACCCCCGCAGGAATTTTGATAAAAAATGATAACGAACAAAAGGTAATCCGAATAATTAGAAACCTCAACAGGGACGGGTATTCATTAAGAAAGATATGCCGAGAGCTGGAAAAGGAAGGACACTTGACCAAGAGAGGCAATGATTTATGGCACCCTCAAACCATATCGTCAATCCTGAAAAGGCACGACTGACAAGGGTTTACCAATTTGTCATAGATCGGTCGATGGCAGGCAGAACAAGAGATTTATTGTCTATCTCAAGGGAAAGGAGGTGATATTGTGTGCTTCGATTTTGATGATTTTTTCGACCTGGAGATTGAGGATATCATTGACAGCGCTACGGGAGATACGAAAGGAGATCAGGCTGAAATTTACTATGGTATTTGCTGATTGATTGTATCTGCGGATACCTGAATAGACCAAAACCCAAAAGCGCTCATGGCTATCTGTCATGGGCGCTTTTTTGTATTTTAAAGGAAGTGATACCCATGCGCTTCATTATCAGGTGTGCATAAGGAACAAGGAACTGGTTGAGGCATAGTGATTTTCTGTATGCATTCATTAGTCAGGATGGTTTAACAGAAGGCACCAGGTTTGAGGTTGAATATGCATTAAAATTAGGGATACCGGCGCAGGTTCACTGGGAATATGGGATATCCCAGATAATCCATAAGTATCCTCTCCCACTCATCGAGGAAAAGCAGACAGTTGAAACCTCATCGGAATCCATGTTAGCTCTCTTCAGCTAGGTTTTGTTTTACTATACTTTCAGCAAAGACTGTAGTTGCATCCAATATTGTCATAAGATGATCAACAGTAAGGGCTTCGTGCTTAATATACTTCTTGTCGCCACTAAGTAAATTTATGGCATCTGGGACTGAGTTAATAGCATCAAGATATTTTTGATACTGCTCGGGCTTTGCACTCAGTCGTTCAGAATCCGATTTACGAATAAGCGAAAGAGCCCACTCAGGATAGGCATCCAAAACGGTTTGTAATTTACCAACAGTTTTTATTCTCAGGCTAAATCCTATAGTTCCCCAATATATATGCATGCGCTTAGTTGTCCAAACGTTAAACCATTGCTCGTATGCTGGGCGCAAATCAGACGGGGCCTTCTGTAGGAACGCCGCTGGAGTTATTTTCCCATCACTTTTACCCAAAGTATCTTCTTCACTGATTTCAACTGCTACGGATGGTTTTTCTTTTATATACTGAATCTTAATTACCCCGCGTGTCGTTTCCACAGTTTTACCGACAATATCTGGAACAACCAAGACTGGCCAGTCATCATTTGATTTCAGTGGATAAAGCTGAAGTTCAATAAGACCTAGCCTAAAGTCTAGACCAGGTGACCCATGAATCGCCTCACTCAAAAGTGCTACGTTGGCGGATATTTTGTCACCGACGATTAGTAACAAAAATTCACCACTTCGTAGATTTGCAATTGCACGCTCTTGAAATTCAGTTAAAGTTAAACCCGCATCACTTAAATAAGAAGAAACTATCTGATCCAACGATTTTTTTTGTTGTGAGTTTTCAGCTCGCGATGCTTTTAATATCGCTTCGTTAAGTTGACCATAATTCCATTCAGAAACTTCCTTAGCATAATCAATTATCTGCGCTACGACAGTTCGGTGCTTTTCAGGGTTCTTCCATAGCTTGGTTTCAACGATTGTAAGCCGACCTACAGGACTGATATAGAGATCATCTATATATCCAGACTTAGTCGCTACTTCCCACCCAATTGGAATTAAAGGAGCGAAGGATTCATCAAATTGGTTGACAGGCAAGATTTCAGGATGCTTGAATATTAAGTCTTGAAGCCACTCCTCGGTTTTTTCATCCTTAATACGAGCTTCAACTCTTTCAAGAACTTGCCCAACATCATTTGATGAATTCAAGATTATTGGTGTACCTTTAATGATTGAAACCTCAATTATTAGGTAAAATATTGCTAAAGGCCAAACATTATATAGTTAGCAGATTTTTATTTTTTCCCCAACAACAAAAAGTCGGCAAATTATACATAAAGTCGGTTGATAACGCAATAACATGTTTGCGATAATGGCTTGCAATTTTAGGGACAATTGGGTAAATGCAAAGATGATCAAAATATTACTATAAGGTGAAAGAAAGGGGACTGATAATCCTAAACGTCTTGATGTAGTAATCGCCCCAGAATGTTTTAGTAGCCTGATTAACATTGAAAATTCATAAAAAGAAAGATAGATTTTTATGAGTAGAAAGCAAAAAAATATTAGCCAACATGGAAGGAGATTCGTTATGAAAAAGATGAATTTTTTCATTATTTTACTGTCGGTCATGTTGTTATTTTCTTTGTCATTTGCAATGGCTGGAGAGAAGGAAATATTGAAAGCTTTAGAAAAAGTAAAAGCAGCCACAGAAACAGGTGTTAATTATAATAAATATTGTGAACTATTGGCTAATGCTCGAGCTGAAATTAATATACTAAAACGTAGCAAAAAAGATTGGAAAAAGGACGAATTTACTGTAGCAGTTGTAAGTTGTCTTTTTTCCTACGAAACAGCAAAAATGGGTTGGGAAACAATGATAAATTATGGTTCAAATCCTAGCAGGAAAGCAAGGATTCAAAAGAGTTGGAAGATGGCTACAGAACAATTGGACAAGGCATATAAGTGTCTTGAATAGAGGCCCCAACATTTCGAAAACCTCTACAATAATAAGGTGCTGGAGAATATAGAATATCAAAAAGGGGCACTAAACAATAAGATTTGCATAAAGGGTTGTGGAGAGGAGAGAAATGAGATCCCCGCTCTTTCCCCAGATTACTACCCTCGTTGAGCGCCCCGTCGTGTTTAATATGTTTATATTTTCCGTTTTATCTTGTCCTCAAGATGCATGAGATCATATTTTGTTATATTCTATTTATCCCCAAAAAATTGGGGATACATTGGGGACAAAACCCAAAAAGAAAAGGAGTAGTAATCATGCTAAAACAATATTGTAAAAATATGCTTGTTTATGGCCTTTTAATTACCATTATTTTTTTGCAATACGCTTGCGCTGGCTCTTTTCGTCACTTTTACAAAGCATGTGGCGGTCAAATAACCAAGGTTGAAGGGGATACGAGAGGGAACATGGAATACATCAGTTATAAGTGCTTAGTAGATAAAAAAAGGGAACACGCTGAAATCGAAATGTGGAGCAAAGCAAAACTTGAGGCCGAAATTTCGATGCTACCAAAAGGCGGGATGATTGTGTACCAATACGGTACGTATATCACCAGTTACAGTTATGAGATCATTGTAAAGCAAGGAGACGAAGTAATCGGCAGACATGTGGACAGTGGAGTGGTAAGCCATTATTCAGGTGGTTCTGTTTATGGTGGAATCTATACACCTGGATCATATAGAGGCGTTGTGATCTGCTATATAGACAAACCTGTCACAAAACCATTTACTGTGCACATAATAAATAAAATTGAACACTGCAGAACTGATGTTAGTGTAATCCCTGATTAGTATATATCTGCAAAATAGTGAGGTTCTTTTTAGTTTTATTAATAATTCTTTCCAACATCAGTTAATACCGGACAATTTGTTGCAACCTACTCTCAAAAAGATCCATTCTGGCACTCTATTTAAAAAAACGAAGAGTATAGCCCTGTTGTTGACCTCGTGCCCAAATGTATGTGGCAGTGCCTGGTACTCAATCCCTGGCGATAATTCAACTGCAATAACCATTTTCCCTTTGACATCAAGTGGGGTAATGCCGATATATAAGAATACGGGAGATAAGCACTAATGCCTTTCTTTGAGAACGCTATAGAACTGGACACCTACCTCATATCAGACTACCCAGAGGTGAAGAACCTCGCAGACCGCCTGTTTCAAGAATTGATTAACATAGATCCACGGCGAGCACGGACAAAGACGGAGGAATACCGCTCCAAGGAGACCCTCAAGATTATCCTTATCAACCTTATCGTGGCTCATGACATGGCGGTGGCGGTTCGCTACCCCCGCAGGAAATCACGATACACCGGCAATAGCCGGTATGCCCGCCTCTACTTCAAATATAACCGTGTCATCCCCATCATCGACACCCTTGTTGATATGGGATATGTGGATACATGGAAAGGATACCAGAACTGGGAAGACCAGATTCGTCGTGAATCACGGATGGCGACATCATCCAGACTCATCGAACTGTTTCATGAGTTTAATATTCTTACCTTAGATTATATCGGCGTATCGCCTCCAAACATTGAAGACTTAGTTCAGTTGCGAGACGAGAAGGAAAACGACCTTACCTTTGACGATGAGTATAAAAAGAAACGGGATACGATGATCAAGGATCTGGCCCGATACAATGAGTTTATATCAGACCATGAGGTGTCCTTTATATTAGCACCTGAGACCGAGGTTCATACCCTGTTCCTGAACCAAATCCTCAAGCGTCTGGTCAATAAAGGCATCGTCAGGATTACCGACTTTGAGACCGATGGATTTATGAGATTTGAAATAGACGGAGAAATAGTCTATGGGTATCAGATAGATGATGATACATACATTCTCATAGACGGGCCGGGTAGCGAGAAAGCGAAGAAACGAATACAGAAATACCACAAAGCACGGATAAGTCATTACAGAAATTACTATAATAAATATACTAATAGTACTCTCTACCAAGATACCAGAACACTAACTACTAACACCACAACTAACACTACTTCTAACACTCTTCCCATAACTGGAACTTTTTTTGAAATTAGCGAACAATATCAGGCAGTTGATACTTCCATAACGACCACGGTAAAGGAAGAACTCAAAAAAAGACCCCTGTCTGATTTTGGTATTTACCACCTCTCATTTGTCTCCCTCTACCAGTACCTCCATCGGGTGTTTAACACCTACCCTGATAACGGCGGTCGGTTCTACGGAGCCTGGCATATCAACATGCCGAAAGAAATACGGCGATGTATTGTTATTAATGGAGAACCCGCCTGTGAACTGGATTACAAGGCGCACCATATTCGCATGCTCTACCACGAGTTAGAGATTGACTATAAGGATGACCCCTACGAGGAATTATGCCGGGACAATCTAAACCAACGAGCCGTGTATAAAATCGTATCATTGGTCTCAATAAACGCAGATACAAGACAGGCGGCGGTAAAGGGTATCCGCAAACAACTTCGAGATGAAGGCATTCCCTTTGACTATACGGATAAATCAATAAATGCGTGTATTGAGAAGTTCTGCGAGATCCATAAACCGATAGCAGGTTTTTTAAATACCGGACAGTGGGGATACCTCCAATACAAGGACAGTCAGATTACCAGCCATATCCTTACCCGTATGGTAAAAGAAGGCATTCCCTGTCTGCCTGTTCATGACTCGTACATTGTCCCTGCAAAACATGAAGGACTATTACAGGATACCATGATAGAGGCATATCAAAAGGTAATGTATGGATTTAGCCCTGCAATCGAGAAGGAGTTCTAAGGGGAAGGTCGTTTGATACCGACTGATTGGTTCCTGTCTCCATGCAGGGTGTCGAGTGGAGTATAGTAGATAATAATAGTAATAAAATAACAGTATACTTATACTACTATCTATAAACATACCCTAACTAGGTCTACCTATGCGACTATTTAAAGGGAAAAGGATAGAGATAAATACTTGAATTATGTAATGATACTTTGTAGTTATACTATATTTATTGTATGCAATGTGCCACCTGCGGACAGAATCTTAAAACATGATTTAGAAACCTTTTCGATTTATCGATTATCCTGTTCAAGGGCATCCTTGGTGCAGAAAAAAAGGTTTTGATTTTTGCATCTATATAGTATAAGATTTGACCGAATTAACGGAAGTTGTTTGTTAAAAAATGTGTAAAATACGTAATAAAAAGTATCAAAAAGGCCTATTTTTGGGGAAATATGAGAGTTTTTTATTGTATGCGTAAATCCTAAAAGTCTAATAAATTCAAATGCCTGGGTGGCGGAATTGGTAGACGCAAGGGACTTAAAATCCCTCGGTCTTAATGGCTGTGCGGGTTCGATTCCCGCCCCAGGCACCATCCTATAAAATATCTTCAATGGTAACTCTATATGTTCTAAAAGGAGAAACTGGCAGAAGATACGTCGGTATCACGAATAATCTTTCACGACGACTTCATGAACATCGTGCAAGAAGCAGCAAGGGAGGTCAAACACTCGGTAAATTTTTTATCTTACACACTGAATATTTTCCTGACCACAAATCAGCTCGTGAGCAAGAAAACTTCCTAAAATCAGGGCAAGGCCGAAAATGGCTCGATGATCTTGAAAAAAGTGTGCGGCCCGCCAATGGCGGGTAAAGCAAACCCTCCGGCGGGCTTGTGCGCCTCTGGCGCATTCGATTCCCGCCCCAGGCACCATAACTGCTAAGGGTTTAGCCATTTTTGGCTAGCCCTTTTTTAGCCCTAAAATTATCAATTATAACCTTTTTTGTAACTAGTACCATTCCAAGTCATAAGGTTCAAGATTCAAAGTTCACGGTTGGGCGAATTTTTGGTGACATAGATCTCACTCTGAACTACCTTGCGAGACAGCCTGGTGTATCGAAAGAACCGGATGAACTCCACATTCGTCTCGGAATTGAGCCTCTCTTTCAACTGTTTAACTGTGAACCCCGGAACACTGAACCTGGTTAGTTACCCTTTATATATATTGAGACCTTCAAAGGAGGTTAATCATGAATGAACTCGTGAAATTAGATATGATTGAAGGGATTGCCAAGGTAACCCTGAATCGACCGAAAGCTTATAATGCATTCAGCCTGGATATGATCCAGACTCTGGCAGAAAGACTTATCGAGCTTGCCATGGAAAAGCTCGTGATCGGTATAATTATTACCGGAGAGGGCAAGGCCTTCTCTACAGGGGCGGATCTAAAATGGCTATCAGGTTTTGGAAAAAGTTATGGCGAGGCCTTACACGAACTGTCAGCCAGGTACCATCAGGCCATCCTTGAAATACGCCGTATGCCCAAACCTGTAGTAGCAGCCATCAATGGCATTGCCGCAGGGGGTGGCTTTTCCATGGCCCTTGCCTGCGACTTCAGGGTAATGGAGGCATCCGCAGTTTTACAACAGGCATATACTACCAATGGACTGAGTATTGATGGGGGAGGCACATTCACCTTACCTCGATTGGTAGGGCTGGCCAGGGCCATGGAAATTGCAGCCTTTGACTACCCAATTTCCTCCGAACAGGCACTATCATGGGCTCTTGTAACAGAGGTGGTGGAAGATGGTCAGGCAGTGAAAAGAGCCATTGAATTGGCTGAAGATATGAAAAGAATCCCCCTCTCTTCTTTTGCAGCTTGTAAAAAATTGATAACCGATTCCTTTCACACCTCTTTTGAGACCCAACTTGAAAAAGAACGGGAAACTCTGTCATGGTGTGCTGACCAACCCAATGGAAGAGAAGGTGTAGAAGCCTTTTTGGAGAAAAGAAAACCGGTATATACTTGACATGCAAATATCTTTTCTCTATTCTCCGCCTATCGAAAAGTAAGCTCTATCATTATCCATTATGGTCAGATCTGCATAATGGTATTGGACTAAGTTTCGATTAAATGAAAATGTCTTCTCTGTTGCCTGTAAACATATAATAGCAAGAAACACGACTCCCAATATACTTCCTAAAAAAATATCGTGGATACATCTCTTAAAACTGATCTTCAATACACATTAAGCAAAAATTTATTTCACTTTCCAGGTAATCTGGCAGGATTATTAGATAGTTCCACAGAACTTTACCCCAATAGAAATGGAATTGGTGTTCCAGGTCAGCTCTTAACATTTAAGGAATATTATGACCACGTTTGCCGTATGGTTCATGGTCTTCAAAAGATTGCATTAGAACGAAATGACCGGGTTTTATTTATATCACACAACTCCTTGAATTATGCCTTTATCTCCCTGGCAGTCTTTCGAATTGGAGCCGTATTAGTGCCTGCCAATCCCAGAATTCGACACTATGAACTAGCTCATATTCTTTCTGAGACTCATCCCAAATTCATCATTTGTGAACGCAGCAATATAGAAACCGTGTTAAAGGCTTATAACATTATTCAAAAGCCTCCATCAGCGTATTTCATCACAATTGATGAAAAAGCACCATCCACGATATTTATCAAGGATCTTGATTTCTCTAAAGCCCTAACCCATTATGAGATCATGGCACCTGATGATACCGCTATGATTGTATATACGGCTGCCATGGATGGCTATCCTCTCGGTGCAGAACTTACCCATGCTTCTATTTTTTATGATACTGTCTTTTTTGCTGAAAGAGCCTTCAAAGATAATGCAAGCCCTGAGGTACTCTCATCAATACTCCCTCTTTTCCATTGTTTCGGATTTACTGTTGGTTTTTTGATGCCCCTCGCAGGAGGTGCAACCTGTTTATTATTAAATACTTCCTTAGGGGGGAGTAAAATTGTTAACGTTATGGATAGTTATCAGGTTACGCAGATTATTTCTGTTCCAGCAATTCTTTTCTCTATAATGAAACCATTATCTGAAAAACCCAATCTTTGTGCCCGACTAAAAAATATAGCGAGCGGTGGTATTAGGATTTCAATGAATCTTCTAGAAAAATACCAAGATCAGTTGGGATTGAGCATCAGTGAAGGATATGGCCTCACAGAAGCCTCTCCTGCTGTGACATGGAATCGAATTGAACGTCCTCCCAAGTTTGGGACTGCTGGCTATCCTTTGGCCTGTTGTCAGGTTAAGATAGTTGATGATACGGGGAAAGAACTTCCCCAGGGACATGAAGGGGAAATTTTGGTGAGGGGATTAAATATTTTTACCAGATATCTTAATCAACCCAAACATACTCAAAATGCCTTCATAAACGATTGGCTCAAAACCGGTGACCTCGGGCATCTTGATAATGAAAATTATCTTACGTTAACAGGATTAAAAAAAGACATGATTAATATATTTGGTTTAAAAGTATATCCCAAAGAAGTGGAAAGGATACTTTTGTATCATCCTGATATCCAATCAGTTCGAATCTGGGGTGAATGGCATCAAAAATATGGCGACATTGTTGCGTGTGAAGTTTCTCTAAAATCTGGACGGACAATGAATGAAAAAGACTTCCGACATTGGTGCATTGAAAATATTTCTCCCTATAAGATACCACGCAAGATTATTATTAATCATTGATAATCAACATACTGTTTTTATTAATTTTTTTTACCTTTTAAAAAACAGTTTAAAAGATAATAAATGACATTCCTCACCCTTTTCGTTTCAGGCCGATAAAGCTTTGAATGCCCTCTGATAACCTAAAGCCCACAACAACAGAGGACCGATTATCGCGATACAGCGGTCAATTGTCGCAAATATATCACCCAAAATTTCTATTTAAAAAAATCGGACTTTTTTTGGGAAAAAAGTATAGGCAGATTTATTCAATTATTGTGGGAAAACCAAAGAGCCAAAATGGAGCCGAGGATACACACTGGCTGAAATGTTGTGTAAATTGAAGCACCAGGAGCTATGATCCCTGGGAGGGCAGCCTGTAGAGTAACTCAGGTGGGAAGCCTAACCGAAAAATGGCAATCAGTACAATAAGAAAGGCTATCAAAGGTGAAATTTATCGCCATTTGCTATAATATTCCAAATACTCGTCATCAATATCAGTCGTTCGTCTGAGGCCTTTCACCAATTTAATACAAGCCATGATGAGGATGATTAAGGCTGTTAGCATTAGGATATGTAAGTTCATATAACTTATCTTCAAAATTGGTTTGTATATTAAGTGTTGATTATCCCACACAAAAAACACCTGTTCATATAATTTTAGAGCAATAAAAATGCCAAAACAGACTATTGTAGATTTTCTTTATATTTCAAATTGTTAAGATAACCTAACTGAAGCTTCATCTTGAGATGTGTAAAAGAATAGAAATATTATGGGAAATTAATTTCCACTTGTTGGTAAGATTTTAGATATATATCAGGCAATACATAGGATTGATGAAACAGGGTGTCCAGTCAAGGCAGGTAGCAAGCCTAAGCGAAAAATGGCATTTTCATATTGGCATACCTACCCAGATATTGCTTTGATTTGATTACAGACTACTAATAGCATTAGAAAGGCTTCTGGAGATAGTCTGGCTTATGACTTATAGTAGAAAAGGCGTAGCATCTGCTCTTGATTCACAAAAATGATATGGAGAAAACCTGGGCGAATAAGCTTTCTAATCAAAAGGAAATAGATATGATATCTTATTTTTTTTGGAGTTGGCGTCCCCAATCCCGATGAATCGGGATGTTGGCGGAATGAGAAAGGCCCGGCCTTACACGCCGAAAAAAAGACCCACCGATCACTCGATGAGCCCCCTGAATAGAAACAATGGCGTCCCCAACCGGATTTGAACCGGTGTTGTCGGCGTGAAAGGCCGATATCCTGGACCTGGCTAGACGATGGGGACGCGAATTTTTCTACTTCCTAACTGTTTCTTTATTCATCCCTATCGACCGTTTCCGGCCGGTGTTGTCCCGCTAAAAGCGGGATATCCTGGACCTGGCTAGACGATGGGGACGCGAATTTTTCTACTTCCTAACTGTTTCTTTATTCATCCCTATCGACCGTTTCCGGCCGGTGTTGTCCCGCTAAAAGCGGGATATCCTGGACCTGGCTAGACGATGGGGACGCGAATATCTCTTTTTCTCTGTTCTACTCTTTTATTCATCCCTATCGCCCTTATTCAGTCGGTGTTGTTCCCGCCAGGATGGCGGGGATATCCTGGACCTGGCTAGACGATGGGGACGCGAAAAAAGCGGAAAGTGGGCCGTGGGAGAATCGAACTCCCGACCAACGGATTAAAAGTCCGCTGCTCTACCGGTCTGAGCTAACGGCCCACAATACTACATTCACGCTCGTTTAGTAACATTATTGGCATGCCATGTCAAAAAAATTATACAGCAGGAAAGTTTAATAAGCCTAAGTGCTTCGATTCGCAAATACTATAACGTATTCTAATGAGTATAATCTTTGCGATTGCTCACTCAGCACTTAGTCCCGAGTAAATAAATACGTCATCGAATTTATAAATCGAGGGACTAAGGCTTATTAATCCGGACTTAAGGCAAATATGTGTTTTTGGATTAGATCTATTTCCTCTTCATTAGGTGGGTAAGGGTAATTCCATTGTTTTTCACCTGGCAGACAATTACCAAAAGGTCTGTTACAGGCAACCTTTCCATCCTCGTCAAGGCAACCACCGGTCATAAAAGGGCTCCCTAAATGAATGATTTCCTTTATATCATCTTTTGGCAGGCCAAAGCCTATAATATGGCCATCATTATCAAAGATCATGTGAGATCCCTTTATTGACTTTTCTTCTAATAGATAGCGTGCAAGCTGTATCCTAAGATAGGATGGCCAGGGTGGCTGTTTTCTGTTCTCTAATTTAGAACCCGGTTCAGCAAAAAAAGAAAAGAGATGGTTTACAGCCCCTAAATTCCATGCTCTTTCCATAATGGAAACTATCTCCTGTTCAGTCTCACCCATGCCCACCATGAGATGAATTCCAACATTTCTCCTGCCAAATATCTCAATACCATCCACAACGGTTTGCCAGTATCTCTCCCACGTATGAGGTCCTGATACCCCTTTCCCTCGGTAAAGATCAAAAAGTTCTGGAGTAGCCAGATCGATAGCTATGCCAATCATATCCGCCCCACTTTCCTTCATTGCTTTAAGATCATCTACCTTCAAAACTGTTGGGCTTGTAAGAATAGAGATCGGGATCCTCGTCTCCTTTTTTAGCCGCTGGGTCATAGCGATGGTATCTCTTCGACATCTACCGTTGGTGATCATGGAAATGCATGTCCGTCTTACATATTTAGGGCCATCGTTGATGGCCTCAATGATAGCATCCATGGAAAACAATGGCCATTGGACCATAATGAATGTTTTCTGGTCATAGGCACCTGTCCTTCTTTTCGCAAGACCGCAGTATGCACAATTGGCTGCACATCCCTCAGGGTAATGAACAAGAAGATTAGCGCATCTATTTTTTGCCCCTCTATAAAAGCGGCCTTTACTAAGCGCGAGGGACATAGCTGTTGCACTGCTTATCCGTGCATAATCAGGGCTCTGTTTTTTCCCCTTTTTAACCATTTTTTTGTTACCAAACAAAGTGAACTATAGTGAACTAAAGTTATAGGTTAAATGTGTAAACCGTTTGATTATTGCCTGAGTGAACACGTTTGGGCATTGTTAAATAGTCACCAAATTTTCCTTGGCCTTTACAATTGCCTCTGTCAAGGTTGAGACATTAACACCATAGATCATATCCTCTCTCCAGGCATCAGAGAGGTGCTCCTCTATCTTTTCTCTTTTTGCCGATGTCCATTTTAGGGATGATTCCAGAAGATTTATATCTTTGGTGGTGGAAAAAAAGTCCCCTGTGATAATAATATGTTCAATAGTGCTGCCTGCGAGAGACAGGTATATCTCCAAAAGACCTCCAGGTGTTTTGAACTCACCTATGCCCATCTTTGATCTGGGATGTTTGTGAGAAAAGATCCAAGCGGGGTTCGTATACCTTGTATTAATAAAATCTTCTATGCTTTTTTTCTCCCATGCGTCAGGTTCATCCTTTTCAAAGGAAGCACCAAATTTCTGGCTGAAGGCATTTTCAATAGCCTCTACAACACGCTCCATATCGATATCATGACCTAATTGTTCCGTAATAGTAGTTATCCTCTGACTGAAGCAGCTATAGCCCTTATCGTACAGCTTTAAAGGTGGTTGATGCATAATATCCAGCATTAATGGTATATCGAAGTCAACCAGCATACTTGCATGAAATAAAATCGCCTTTTCTGTCTCGAGCGCTGCAGAAAGACCTGCTATTTTTTTCCCGTCTACCTCGAGGTCATTCTTGGGCCTGAACCCGGCATCAACACCCAGATCCCGCAGTGCCTTTATCAAGACAGCGCTCAGGGATTCAAATATCCCTCCGATTCCTTTTTTTAAACCAGGTTGGTCGATATCAATACTTAAGCCAAGAGCGACCACCTTTGGACCCATTATCACTGTACCGCCGCCTGTGCTTCTGCGGTTATATTCAACTCCCCTATTACTGCACCTATCAAGCCTTAAAGCGGCCTCTATATCCTGGTATTTGCCAACAATAGCCGAGGGCTTAAATATATAAAGGTGAAGTATTGGTGGAGAGCCATGCCGGGATAAAGATAGAGGGAGTATATCGTCAATAGATAGTCCCAAAGCTGTTGAAACAAGATTTATGGTATCTTTAAAGAGCCTCCATGAATACATTACGCGTTTGCTCTTTCTTCCTCAGTGCGTTGTATCTCTTGATCTATAAAAGGAAGGAGAGAGTCCCCATGCATAAGATTGATTAGCTCATTTTCCAAATCTGTCGCCTCGATAACCAAAATCCATCCCTTTCCGTAGGGATCCTGATTTATAAGGCTGGTATCATCCTCTAATTCCTCATTAATCTCAACGATCTCTCCTGAGACTGGCGCACAGAGTTTACCAATCCACTTCCTTGATTGAATCTTACCGCAAACCTCTCCCTGCTCAACCTCATCTTCCTCTTCAGGGACGTCCACAAATACTATATCGCCTGCCTCTTTTTGAAACATATCATTCATGCCTACGGTAACCCTGTTATCTTCCACTCTCGCCCAACTGTGCTCTTCATGATAATAAAGCTCATCAGGCATGTCATAACCTTTTATAATGGCCATCTCCTACCTCCTTAATTTTGTTATTTATCTAAAACGATTTAATCATGTATTACATGAATATCCATAATTCAATAAAAAAAGTACTTAAAATTATAAGTGCCTAAAGTGTCTAAAGTTTAAACATAGGGAATGCCTTAAAATTAGAGCCAAACAAAGTACTGGATTTAATAATTTGCAAATTACAATTTCTTCAGAAGTATTCGGCATTCTCGAAGATAAATGCATGATTTCTGCAGCAAACCTTCTCGCCCATTCTTCAAGCGCTCTCGCGAATTACTATTGTCACTCACACCCATATCTTTTAACTTTAGGCACTTTCAACTTTAGCTCACTTTCAACTTTCAACTATTTAAATCTCTCTAAGATCGTTCTTGCGTGAAGAGGAAGACCTTCTGCTTCAGCTAAGGTAACTACCGTATCTTTTAGCGATGAAAGTCCATCCTTGCTAAGATACTGAAAGGTTGGTTTCTTTATAAAATCGTCAATAGACAAACCTGAAAACATTCGCGCTGTCTGACCTGTGGGCAGAACATGATTTGTGCCAGAGGCGTAATCGCCTACAGGAATAGGGGAAAATGGCCCCATGAATATAGAGCCTGCGTTTTTAATTTTCTTTAGGGTAACAAAAGGCTCTTCAGTCATTATCTCCAGATGTTCTGGCGCATACTCATTGACAAAATCGATGGCCTGCTCTATATCCCGTGCGATCAGGATATAGGAATGTTTTGTAAGCGATGAGGTAATGATTTCCTTCCGAGGTAATTTGGGCAATTCTTTGTTTATTTTATTCGAGACCTTCAATGCAAGTTCATCTGAAGTTGTCACAAGAATGGATGCGGCATCTGGATCATGCTCTGACTGGGATAATAAATCTATTGTAATGAAATCTGCATTTCCTGTCTTGTCCGCAAGAATCATCCCTTCACTTGGTCCAGCAGGTGAGTCTATACCTACCTGCCCAAATACCATAATCTTTGCAGCGGTAACATATTTGTTTCCGGGGCCAACTATTTTATCTACTTTAGGAATAGTTGTGGTGCCATAGGCCATTGAGGCAATTCCCCATGGTCCGCCAACCTTAAAAATTTTTGTTGAGCCAGCTATATCTGCAGCCACAAGGGTGGAAGGATTTATGATCATACCCTGATCCGGAGGGGTACAGGCAACAACTTCCTTCACGCCGGCTACTTTGGCAGGCAAAATTGTCATCAGGATAGAACTTGGGTAAGCGGCTCTTCTACCAGGTATGTATGCGCCAACTCTTTCTAATGGTGTGGTCATCCGTCCAGCTAAAATGCCATCGGCAATATCAACCATCCACATCTCTTTCTCTATCTGGGCACGATGGAACTTAACTATATTTTCTGAGGCAAATTTTAGTGCATCAATTACCTTTGAATCAACATTTCGGTAGGCCTCTTCAATATCTTCCTTTTTTACCACCAAGTCATTTAAGGTAAGATCATGTTTATATTTTTTGTAATGATCGAGGGATACCTGATCACCATTATCCCTGACATCCAGCACAATTTCCCTTACCTCTTTATAGATGGAGTCAATGTCTTCACTGGATCTTTTCATAATGATGCGATATTGTTCAGGTCTTAGGTTATCTATCTTCTCTGGTTTTAAGATCATCTTTGAATCTCCTACTATTTTTTTATTGGTTTAATTCCGTAGTAAACTACACCCACCATCTATTTTTAATTAATTTTTCAAATAAATAGAAATAAAATATCTTTTGTTACATATACGTTTAAGGATTATACTATAATATAATCTGTAACTACGCAGGTTGTCAGGTTCACGGTTCACGCCTGAACTTGGAACCTTAGTGCTTCGATTCGCAAATACTATAACGTAATCTAATGAGTATAATCTTTGCGATTGCTCACTCAGCACTTAGTCCCGAGCAAATAAATACGTTATCGAATTTATGAGTCGAGGGACTTAGTAGTAACTATAATGTATATACCAACAATGTTAGACCGATGGTTGTAGTAAAATCAACCTTCTTGCTTAAATCATCGAGTAGTTGGGCAGCAAAAAGCTAGGCCACTCAAAATTTTACCACTCAATGATTTAGCTGATCAATGATAAGAGTTAGCAATGCTGAGCAGTGATATCCCAAAAAATATTCCTCAAGGATCAGGAGTTTATCTCTTTAAGGATAAATCGGGGAAAATACTTTATATTGGCAAGGCCAAAAACTTGAATAAACGTATCTATTCCTACTTCAGCAAGGGCAGTAATCAGCCCTATAAATTATCTCTCCTTCTTAAGGGTGCCCACAACATAGACTATATTGAAACCACAACAGAAAAAGAGGCATTGATACTCGAAGGAAATCTTATAAAGAAATATCGACCCAAATATAATGTAATGTTAAAGGATGATGCTAATTATCCCCTCCTTAAGCTGGATATCAATACCAGGTATCCTCGCTTGATTATTGTAAGAAGGATGAAAAATGATGGAGCTCTCTATTTCGGTCCATTTACATCAGCTTCAGCAGTACGTTCTACCCTCCGCCTGATAGGGCCTATTTTTCCTTTACGAAAGTGTACTACAAAGGAAATCCCCAAGAGATCAAGACCATGTCTAAATTATCAATTAGGTAGATGCCTTGCGCCATGTTGCTTTGATGTAAGAGTAGAGGATTATCAAGAGATAGTGGATCAGGTCAAGTTATTTTTAGAAGGGCGCAGCAAAGAATTGATATCAAAATTAAGGAAAATAATGCAGAAGGCCGCAAAGGAACTTAATTTTGAAAAGTCTGCCAGGATAAGAGATCAAATCAGGGCTGTTGAAAAAACAGTGGAACGTCAAACCATGGTCTCCACAGGAATGAAGAATCAAGATATTATAGGGCTATCGTGCCATGGTAACGAGGCAGGGGTTGTAATACTCTTGGTACGCAGTGGTTATATGGTTGGAAGTAAAAATTATGTCATACATTATAAATGGGAAAATCTAGGCGAAGTACTCGAGGCCTTTCTGAAACAATACTATAGAGATAAGGAATTTATCCCTCCTGATATCATTCTATCTGATGCAATAAATGATAAGCATTTAATCTCTGCATGGCTGACTGGGAAGACTGGAAAAAAAATTTCTATCTCTGTTCCCGCGAGGGGAGATAAGAAAAAACTTGTCAATATGGCCATGATAAATGCGAAAAATATTCTTCTAAAACGGCAAAAAATTGACCACTCTGCCCCCCTTGACGAAGCGAGATTCGTGCTTAAACTTAAACGAGTGCCTAACCGCATAGAAGGAATAGATATATCCAATCTGAAAGGTGATCTCGCTGTCGCTTCTTTAGTAACCTTTGTTGAAGGCCTACCGCAAAAGTCTGCGTATCGTAATTACAGGATAAAAGAGGTAAAGGGAATAGACGATTATTCCATGATGGCAGAGGTAGTTAAAAGAAGGCTGAAAAAGGGCACACCACCTGACCTATTTGTGATAGATGGAGGGAAGGGGCATCTCTCTGTAGTGCTGAAAACTATAGATGCATCTGGCCTTGTGCAAGCACCAGAGACTATATCTATAGCAAAGGCTGATAAAGGACAACCAGGGGCCATAGACAAGATATATTTACCGAACAGGAAAAATCCCCTTATCCTTAACCGAAATCATCCAGTGCTCTCTCTGCTTATGCGCATTAGGGATGAGACACACAGGAGAGCGGTAAGTTATCATCGAAAAAGGAGGAAAAAACGGTTAACAAGATCTGAACTCGACATGATTCCTGGCATAGGAGAAAAAAGAAAAAAGGTATTGCTCAAATATCTAGGAGACCTTCAATCCATAACCAAGACAAAAGTTCCAGACCTGGAGAGAATCCCAGGAATCAGTCATATACTAGCTAACAATATCTTTGAATATTTTAACATGAAACGCCCATAGAATGTCTTTTAAAAAAAATTACTATATGTTTCAAATATAGAACATTATAAAAATCAAAGCTGTACAAAGGATATATTTTTGTAACTGGTTCAAAGTTCCGGGTTCACGCCTACCGGCACCCCGATAAATCGGGGGACAGGCGGGGTTCAATGGTTATTTGCTGAACCATTAACAGTTAAATGCGGGTTTTTCATGAGCCGGTTGAGGAGTTTTGGCATGGACAATGGTTTCCCGATAAAATCGGGATTGAACCCCTGAACTGTGAACCTTGAACCTGATAACCTGGGTAGTTACATATTTTTTATTATTTGTCTGTGATAATTTTTAAAAAAAGGAGACTGCCGTATGAAAATAGCTGTTAGTTCAATAGGAACAGATCTTGACTCAGAGATAGATCCAAGGTTTGGCAGGTGTGCATATTTTATCATTGTCAACCCAGATGATATGACGTTTGAGGCGATAGAAAATGAGAGTATGTCCCTGGGCGGAGGCGCAGGCATTCAGTCAGGCCAATTTATCGCTTCCACAGGGGCTAAGGTACTTATCACTGGAAATGTTGGCCCCAATGCAAGCAGAACCCTGAATGCCGCTGGTCTCGATGTGATTGTTAGTGTGAGTGGCTCAGTGAGAGAGGCGGTTGAGAGATACAAGAAAGGTGAGCTATCACCCACAAATCAGGCAAGTGTACCAGATCACTTTGGCATGGGCGGTGGCCAAAGTCCCTATCCTGGCGGAGGAATGGGCATGGGCAGAGGAATGGGAAGAGGCATGGGCATGGGCCGAGGAATGGGTCAAGGCATGGGAATGCAAGGAGGATTTACCCCAAATCAAGCTACACCTCCAGCATCCCCTGATCAGGAGCTTGGAGCACTCAAGGCGGATGCAAAGGCCTTGCGGGAGCAACTGAATTCGATTCTCTCCCGTATAAAAGATCTGGAAGGAAAATAAATTACTGTAAGTTGTCCGTTGTTAGGACATTGAAAAGGAGAAAACACACAATGCAACAAGACGAACAAATGAAGAATAAACAGGCCATGATGCAGGTCCAGGATCAAGAGATAAAAGAAAAACTTAAAGAATTTAAAAACAAGATATTGGTAATGAGTGGAAAAGGCGGTGTTGGGAAAAGCACTGTTGCCGCCTATCTTGCAGTGGGGCTTGCCAAAAAAGGACACCAGGTAGGACTCATGGATGTGGATTTGCATGGTCCGAGTATACCCAGGCTGCTTGGCCTCAAGGGGGAAATAGTTTCCTCTCCCGGGCTCAAAAAAGGGATTCCCCTAAGCTATCTCCCAAACATGCAGGTTATGTCTATAGAGGCTCTGCTTGGAGACAAGGATACCGCAACTATCTGGAGAGGACCATTAAAGATAGGGGTTATTAAGCAGTTTATCAATGACATTGCCTGGAGCAGTTCGGACTACCTCATTATTGACTGTCCTCCTGGCACAGGGGATGAACCATTAACCATCGCCCAGACCATTCCAGACACCAAGGCACTTATTGTAACCACACCACAGGAGATCTCCCTTTCTGATGTGCGAAAGTCAATCAATTTCTGCCATCAGGTCAATATGAATATCATTGGTTTGATTGAGAATATGAGTGGCTTAACCTGTCCTTACTGCGGGAAAACCATTGATCTCTTTAAGACAGATGGTGGAATGATCACTGCCAAAAAGGCAGGCCTGACATTATTGGGTAGTCTGCCATTAGAGCCTGAAATTGTAATTGAGGGCGATATAGGTAGTGTGGCATGGATGGATAAAGAGGATATGCCCTATACAAAGGATTTTAGCAAGATTGTCGATATGGTTGCTGATCTTACCAAATCGGAATAATCGTATCATGTTAGATTTTTACCAAAATTGATACTCCTCTCCCAACTCCAATGCATCAAATGGACACATAGATTACTCCCTCCGGGTCGTAGGCCCCTCTGGGTCAGAGGCAGATTCTCAAATCCCACCAATTACGGATTACTCCTCATAAACCCTTAATACTTCATGGGAATTTATTAGCCTTGATTTCAAAACAGAGGATGGATAAAAGGGCCTCTTTTATCGAAATTTGGGCGTTAGATACGATCTCATGCCTATTAATCCTTCTGATTAGAAAAAATGTTGACAAATTAATTTTATAATATTATTGCAATTTAAACAAAAGACACAAAATAAACAAATATGAATAAAAGGGCATTTACCACATCCGATATTGCCAAAATTTCCCACCATACAAGGGAAACTGTGAAGCGATGGTTGGAAAAAGGGGAGATTAAGGGATATCGGGTTGGGACATCAGGACATTGGCGAGTACTGGCAGAAGATCTCGCCTTATTTCTCAAGAATAACAACATCCCATTTCCAGCACCTGAGGAAACAGGTATTGACCTAAAATCCCTGACAGGTATTGGGAACCTGCCAACATTCTGTTGGGAATTCTATAAAAATAAAATGAATGATCACGTGCGTTCTGACACAAGATGTGAGGATTGTCTCGTGTATACAACGAAATCCATCAACTGTTATGCCTTAAGGAAGGAGGTGGGCCATAAAAAAATTTACTGTGGCTATTCATGTGACGATTGTGCCTACTATCATTTTCAGCAGAAAGCAATACTGCCCGAGATTTGAATAAATCCTCTGTAACGAAAAATTCACCTCAGAGTCATGAAGCAGGAAGGAGGTGATGCATTTTTGGAGCAAATTTGGTTAATAATTGTCTTATTTGATAGTTAAAGACGGGGAGGTGATTAAGCCGTGAATGGGTTTTGTCCTTATTTAGTTCAATTTTTTTAAAAAAAGGGGGAAGAGATGAAAAAAATTAATTTTATTGCCATTGGCATAATTTTGATTTCGGCTTTAATTGTTAGTGTAGCTGTTGCAGCTGAGGTAAAAAAAATAGATCTTGGGAAGCCAGCTTTACTTGTCATTGATGTAGCCAACGATGTATGCCATGAAAAGGGTGTTCTTGCTAAACTCGGTGTTTGGAAATATGGAAAAGAACATGGCACATGCAAAAATATTGCAAAGGCAATTAAGTTGGCTGAAAAGAAGGGTATCCCAATAATACGTATTTGGATAGATTACCTGCCAGGTATGCCTGATGTGCCAAAAAGGGGATTTATATATGATGCAAAAGTAAAGCTTGGCGAGTTTTTTATAGAACATACGTGGGGAGCTAAACCTTTTGCTGGCCTGGAACCAGGCGAAGGGCAACTTGAGGTTATCAAAAAAAGGTTTAACGGTTTTCATAATACAAACTTAAAGCCTTTATTGGATTCCTTGGGAGTAGATACAGTGCTCGTTACAGGGGTATCATGCCACGCCTGTGTAAATGGCACAATTGTTGGTGCAAATGACTGGGATTATAAAATTATTGCCCTTCATGATGCCATTGCTGGACCAAGCGAGGGAATGTGTAATTTTCTCTTTACAAACCTCTGGCCATCATGGGGTGTTAAAGTTGTAGAAATTTCAGAAGCCCTTGGTGGATGATAATTTAATTTCTTTTAAATTTCCCCGTCTTTAAAGATTTATGGTAATTATTCAGAAGGTCCAAAACGGCTGATCGAGATTAAATAATAGGCAGGCATTACTTTTACACAGAAAAGGCTAATGGATACTGAAAGAGAGAGTCCTGAGATTTTTATATGTAAGGGGAGAAAAAAATTATATTATAAGATTGGAGGTAAAGAGATGAAAAAGATATTAGTAATTATTGGAGTATTATTTATATCCATTTCACTTTTTTATAGCTGTGCGGGTTTAGAGGTTTGCAAGTCACCTAAACCCGTACAAAGTGAATATACGGTGAAAAGTCCAGCAGGTCCCACTATTTATGTTGTAAGAAAGGCCCCTGCTCAGTATAAACCCACAAACGTTGTTCTTCTTATTCCTTGGGTCAAAAGTGGTTCAACGGTTTATAACTTGCCTATAGAAGGTTACAATCTTATGGATTATCTGGTTTCCAAAGGGTTCGTAACCTATGCGGTAGATCATAGGAGTTACGGTAAAAGTACAAAAACAAATGGGCTGGACGTGAACGCAGACAACTGTGGAAAGGATATGAAAGCGGTTGCTGATTTCATTGAGGCCAAAGAAAACGTTGATAAGGTTAATGTGGTTGGCCTCTCTTTTGGAACTGTAATTTCGCTATCACTTGCTGCCAATTATCCGGAAGAAGTAGAGCGTATGGTGTTAATGGGGCTGCCCTACAAAACAGTTAATAAAAAAGTTAAAAAAGGGGTTACCAAATTGGCTCATATGGCCGAAACAGGGAAAACTTTCATTCCGTCAAATCCTGTGTCAGCTAAAGGCCTTTGGTATAAATATGATGAAAAAGTTTTGAATAAATTTGTTGAGATTGTGGAGAAGCGAACTCCCAAAATACCTACCGGTCCTTTCATAGATGCCAGAGATGCTCGCCACGCAAAATATGTACCTATGATTAAATGTCCTATTCTTTTCATGTTTGGTGAATATGAAGTTTTTGTCGATTTAGAAGACGCAATGAATGGCTTTAAAGCCTGTAATGCCGAGAAAAAGGCATACATGTTGATTGGCAATGCCTCTCACGGGTTGGTTTTAGAAAAATCTCACGACATTGTATATAGGACAATCTACGGGTGGCTCTCAGATTAAAGCAACAAACCCGCCTGGATAAAAACCGGGCGGGTCCCTTTACTCCCTTATAATTTATTGAAACGATTTATCTCTTTAATTTAATCTATATCACAGCTTTAAAGATAATCAGGCCCTGCCTGGCAGTTTTCTCATGTAAAAATTTTTCCCCTGATACTCCAATTCTATTAAGGAGCCTCCTTTTATCAGATCAGTTATTACTTGCCAATCTGCCCCTGCCTTTTTTAAATATTCTCTTACAGCCTCTTCTCTCATTGGATGAACTGAGGTAATATCGAGTAAATCTTCTTCAACATTACCACTAAAACCAAACTCGTTCCCTTCATAGCCTATGATATACTCTACATTGTCTACATTCTGTGTAAAGATTTGGTAAGCTATATTAAGGGCTTCATCACTGGCAGGCAGTACTCCTTTTACTGCTGTTGGTCTGGTAGGGATTGAAATATAAGATTTTGTCGGCTTTAGTAATTTTAAGAAATCGGCTATTTTTCTAACCTCTTCATAACTATCGTTCATTCCCTTAAGAAGCATAGTCTCTGTAATTATCTCACCCTTAAATATAGCTTTAAATTCGAGCATTCCATCTAATATTGCATTAAGATCCAGTGATTTATATGGTCTGTCAGTTCTTCGCCATATTTTTTTGGTCGCTGCATCTACTTTTAATGAAACTAAATCTGCCTTTTTTAAATTTTCTCTCACATCTTTTTGATTTATGAGGGATCCGTTAGTAATAACAGCGATTTTTATATTTAATGGCCTGATAAGTTCAGTAATTTTACCAAGATTAATATCCAGG